>ERZ888423.210-NODE-210-length-63572-cov-10.338067_pt1 | contig 63572 bp, 56 predicted proteins | sample MGYA00520523_ERZ888423 | MGnify/ENA primary metagenome ERZ888423 (study PRJEB32303, sample SAMEA104408611) | aquatic metagenome | biome: Brackish water; feature: Pelagic; material: water | place: Baltic Sea | collected 2014-06-08T10:24:00 | depth 30,27 m ... | reverse complement strand
CATCGGATGTCGGCAATGGGCTCACGGGTTCTGATCAATGCAAATTGGTATAAGGTGTAATTCCGCAGCCTTACTCAATTAAATGTAAACATACAAAACACTGCGCCGCACTATTGTCTAACTTATCGAAGGTGTTGATTTTATTTTATGGTATTAAAAGTCAAACGCATCGGCGATATGAATACATCATTACAATCGCGCTGGAAGTAAATTTTCAATGCGCTTCGGTCAGAGATCGAGGCGCGCTCGCCAGAACGCGCCCTGATCTATGCCAGCGAACCGAGTTGGCGGCAGGCTATGACGCCGTCGGCAAGACGTAGTCCTTGAAGCGCTCGCGGAGCTGCAATTTCGACAGCTTTCCGGTCGCGGTGTGCGGCAGGTCTTCGACGAACACGACGTCGTCGGGCGTCCACCATTTCGCGATCTTGCCGTCCAGGTAGGCCAGGACTTCGTCCTTGGTCAGGTCCTGGCCTTTCGCCGTCTTGACGACGACGAGCAGCGGGCGCTCGTCCCACTTCGGATGCGGCATGCCGATCGCCGCCGCCTCAGCCACCTTGGGGTGGCCGACGGCGATGTTCTCCAGGTCGATCGAGCTGATCCACTCGCCGCCGGACTTGATGACATCCTTCAGCCGGTCCGTGATCCAGATATAGCCGTCGGGATCGATGGCGCAGACGTCGCCGGTGCTGAACCAGCCGTCCTCGGCATGGGCGGCCGCCTTCTGGTCCAGATTGAAATAGTCTGCGATGATCCAAGGGCCGGTGACCTTGAGCTCCCCGGTCGCGACACCGTCGTTCGGCAGGGTCCGGCCTTCTTCGTCGACGATCTTCATGTCGACGCCGAAGAGCGGGCGTCCCGCGCTTTGCTGCAGGTCCACCTTCGCCACGTCGGGGAGATCGAGGTGCTTCGCCTTGGGCGTGTTGAGGGTGCCGAGCGGCGACATTTCGGTCATGCCCCAGGCGTGCAGCACTTGGACGCCATAGTCGTTCTGGAAGGCCTCCATCATGGCGCGCGGGCAGGCGGAACCGCCGATCACCACCCGGTCCAGGTCATCCAGGCGGCCGCCGATTTCGTTCATATGCGCGAGCAGCATCATCCAGATGGTCGGAACGGCCGCGGTGAAGGTGACCTTCTCGCTGGTCAGCAGGTCATAAATGCTTTTGCCGTCGAGATGCCGGCCGGGCAGGACGAGCTTCGTGCCGACCGCCGCCGTCGCATAGGGGATGCCCCAGGCATTGACGTGGAACATCGGGACGACGGGCATCACCGCGTCGCGGGCTGACAGGTTCATGCAATCCGGCGCGATTTCGCAGAGGGTGTGAATGATCGTCGATTTATGCCCGTAAAGCGCGCCCTTCGGGTTGCCGGTCGTGCCGCTGGTGTAGCAAAGCGCGGCCGCGGAATTGTCGTCGAAGACCGGCCAGTCCATCGCCCCGGTCTCGCCGTCGATCAGATCTTCGTAGCAGATCGGGTTCCTGAGGCGGGAGATGTCCGGCATGGCGTCGCGCGCTGCGAAGACGATCACGCCTTTGACCTTGGGCGCATGGGGCAGCAGGTTCGCGACCAGGTCGACGAAGGTCGTGTCGATGACGAGATATGTGTCTTCGGCATGGTTGACGACATACTCAAGCTGCTCCGGGAACAGCCGGGGATTGATCGTATGGGTGACGGCGCCCATTCCCGCGATGCCGTAATAGGCCTCCACATGCCGGTTGGTATTCCATGCCAGAGTGCCGATGCGTTCGCCCTGCTGGACGCCGAGGCGCTGCAGCGCCTGGGCGAACTTCTTGGCGCGGATTTCAGCTTCAGCCCAGGTGTAGCGATGGTTGGGGCCGTCGATTGTGCGCGTCACGATCTCCTGGTCGCCGTGCCATCTGGCGGCATGGGCGATCAGGCTGGAGATCAGAAGCGGGCGATCCATCATTTTGGCGAGCATCTTTGGTTCCCTGGTTTGGCTTTTATGGCGAGTTGCGTCGCTGACTGACGAGTATGGCGCATGCGCCTTGCGTTCAACAGGCAACTTGCAGCAAATTTCGCACTAGGCTTCGCCGGTCCGCGAGCATACCGCGCGTTGGCTTTAATTTTCCGCAACGCGGGCGACGGTGTTTTCGGCTTGGGGCCGTGGAAGCATGGCCGCAACAAAGGGCGCCAGCATGGGCGAGGCGATCATCCAGGCGAGCCAGGGCGAATTGCGGCGTCATTGGCGGGCGATCGTCGCAGGTTTCGTCATGGCCTTCTTCGCTTGGGGGTCGATCTTCTATGCCCATGGTGTCTTCAAGGCGGCGTTGGAGGCGAAGCATGGCTGGTCGGGCGTTCTGATTTCGAACGCCCAGGCCTGGTTCTGGTTTGTCGGCGCGGTCTCGGCCTACGGCGCTGGGTGGGCGGTCGACCGCTTCGGGCCGCGCGCGACGGCCTGCTACGGCGCCTATGCGACGGCGGTCGGCGTGTTTGCCGTCGGTCAGGCGACGGAGCCGTGGCACCTGTTCCTGGCCTATGGCCTGTTGGCGACGGCCTATGCGCCGATCGGCAACCTTGGCATTTCGGCGGCGCTCGCGCCTCTGTTCAACAAGCGCTACGGCGAGGCGCTGTCCTATGCGCTGACGGGCGCCAGCGTCGGCGGGGCGGTGGTAACGCCGATCTTCATATATCTGACCAGCGCCCTTGGGTTCGGTTGGGCGACGGGCTTGCTCGCCGCCGTGACGTTGCTCTGCCTGACGCCGGTTCTCCGGTGGGCGCCGACGCGGGCTGTGCAGCCGTCGGACGTGGATAGCGTCCGGATCGACGCCATTGTCCGCGCCGCCCTTCGGACGCCGACATTCTGGGCGATTTTCGTGACCGGCTTCTTCTCGTTCACCGGTCAAGTCGGCTTCCTAATGCACGAGATATCCATATTCATGCCGCGCCTCGGGCTGGAGATGGCGGGATATGCGGTCAGCGTGACGGTAATATCGGCGGCCTTTGGCCGGTTCGTCCTCGGTTGGGCGGCGCGGAAGGCGCCGCTCGGGCTGGTCGCTGCCGGGTTTTATCTGATCCAGGCGACGGGCTTCCTGATCGCCAACCTCGGCGACGGCGTCGCGATGGCGTTTGTGGCGGCCGCTGTCGCGGGCTTCGTCGTGGGCGCGGTCGTGATGTTGCCGTCGATGCTGATCCGCGCGGCTTTCGGCGGTGAGGGCTTCGGCCGGATGTTTGGCGTCGCCAGCATCGGCATGTTCGCGGGCATGACCGTCGGCCCTGGCCTGGCCGGGATCGTCGCAAGCGCGGCTGGCTACGGCACGGCGCTATGGATGTTCACCGGCTGCCTGATCGCGGCGGCGATCGTCGTCATCATCGGCTATCGCCGCCGCCGGGACGCTTGACGGTCAGGCGTTGTCCTTGGTGAAGGCCGAAATGCGCGGCTGAATCTCGTCCCGCCAGCGCCGGCCGTTGAAGACGCCGTAATGCCCGACGCCGGGCTGAACCCAGTCCGCCTTGCGGTCGGCAGGAATGTTGATGCAAAGCGCGTGCGCCGCCTGGGTCTGCCCGATGCCCGAGATGTCGTCTTTCTCGCCCTCGACCGTCAGCAGCGCGGTCTTTTCAATCGCCTTCGGCTCGACCAAGCGGCCGCGCCACCTGAACTTGCCATCGGGCAGGTCGTGGTCCTGGAAGACGCGCTTGATGGTGTCGAGATAGAATTCCGCCGTCATGTCCATGACCGAGAGATACTCGTCGTAGAAGACCTTGTGCTGATCGACGCTGTCGCCGTCGCCCGCGACGAGGTTGTCGTAGAGCTTCACGTGGGCGTCGACATGACGGTCCATGTTCATCGTCATGAAGCCGGTCAATTGCAGGAAGCCCGGATAAACCCGGCGCATGACGCCCGGATAGGACATCGGAACATTGTAGATGACGTTCTGTTCGAACCATTGGTAGGGCTTGGAGACGGCAAGATCGTTCGGGACGGTCGGGCTCAGCCGGGAATCGATCGGGCTGCCCATGATCGTGAGGGTCGCGGGCTGCATCGGGTCGTTGCCCGCCGCCATGATCGCCGTCGCGGCCAGCGCCGCCGGCCCGGGCTGACAGACTGCGATCACATTGACCCCGGGCCCGAGCGTGCGGATGAACGTCATCAGGTATTCGATATAGTCGTCGAGATCGAAGAAGCCGTTTGCCAGCGGCGTCTCGCGCGCGTCGTGCCAATCGGTGATGTAGACGTCATGGTCGCGCAGCATGGCGTGGACCGTGCCGCGCAACAGGGTCGCGTAATGGCCAGACATCGGCGCGACCAGCAACGCCTTGGGCGCGTTGGTCTGGCCCTTTGGCAGTGCGGCGGGGTCGCGTTTGAAGTGGAGCAAGCTGCCGAAGGGCAGGCGTTGAACGATCTCTTCCGTGACGGGAACCGAGACGTCGCCGACCATGACGTCCGTAATGCCGAAATCAGGCTTGCCGTAGCGTTTGGTCAGGCCTTCGAAGACCTCGCACGCCGCCGACAATTCCTTGTACCCCGGCATGACCCGCCACGGGTTGCCCGGCGCATTCAACATCTTTCGCGTTGCTTGAGCGAGCCCGCGATAGGGCCGCATCGCTGCGTGGGATAGTTCATACGCCTGGTACAGCATTCGCGTGTCCTAATCCGATAATGAGTTGCGACAGTAGCATATCCTTGTGCGCCGCAACAAAAAAATCTCGAAGCGGCCGATTGTCAGACAAAAAGGTTAATCGATGAAAATCGCGAATAGAACAATGGCGATAATGCCGCCGGCGGCCGCCGCGGCGGCAAGCATGCTCCAGGAGGGCCGCGGCCGGGGCACATGGCGCCGCGCCGGGCCTTTGGGGGTTGGATCCATGGTTTCGACCATGCGCTCCAGCCGGCTCAGGGTGCGCGGCAGGCGCATGGCGGCGTCGCCGATGTCCGCGAGGGCGCTGGCGATGCGGGCTTCCGGCCCACGATGGGCGCGCATCCAGTCCTGGATCAACGGCTGCGCCAACTGCCACATGTTGACAGTCGGATCGAGCCTGCGGCCCATTCCCTCGGCCATCAGCAAGGTCTTTTGCAGCAGCAGCAATTGCGGTTGCGTTTCCATCTCGAAGGTTTGGGTGATCTGAAACAATTGCTGCAACAGGCGGCCCAGCGAGATTTCATGGAGCGGCTTGCCGAGGATGGGTTCGGCGATCGAGCGGCAGGCCTGCGCAAACGCGGCGCGCGATTGATGGGCGGGCACATACCCGGCGCGAAAATGGACGTCCGCCACCAGTTCGAAGTCACGCGTCAGCATGCCTAGCAGCATGTCGGCCAGATAATCCCGGGTCGTGCGGTCCAGGCGGCCCATGATGCCGAAGTCGATGACCGTCAGGCCGCCGTCGGCGCGGACGAAGAGGTTGCCGGGATGCATGTCGGCATGAAAGAAGCCATGCTCGAAGACTTGGCGAAAGAAGGCGCCGGCGGCGAGGCGCATGATCTCCTGCCGGTCGTGGCCGGCGGCGTCCAGCTTTGCTTCGTCATCGACCCGGCACCCGGCGACGCGCTCAAGCGTCAGCACCCGCCGTGCGGTTCTGGCCCAGTCGATCTCTGGCGTCGCGAACATGGGGTCGTCTTTGAAGTTCTCGCCAAGCTCGGTCGCGGCCGCAGCTTCCAGGCGGAGGTCCATCTCCGACCGGACGGTATCCGCAAATGCCTCGACGACTTCGACCGGCCGCAAGCGCCGGCCGCGCGGGGCGAGCCGCCATGCCAGGGCGGCAAGCCAGCGGAAGAGCGCAATATCCCGCTCGAAGGCTGCTTCGATCCCAGGGCGCAGCACCTTGACCGCGACATCCTTCCCGTCGAGCGTCGTCGCGAGGTGGACCTGGGCGATCGATGCGGCGGCGACGGGCTTGGGGTCGATCGCGCTATAAAGTTCGGCGATGGGCTTGCCCAGTTCGGCCTCGATCGTCGCAAACGCCTTGTCGCCCGGAAAGGCCGAAAGCCTGTCCTGCAGCAGCGCAAGATCGTCGGCGACGGCCGCGCCGAAAAGGTCGCTGCGGGTCGATAGGGTTTGCCCAAGCTTGATGAAGCTCGGGCCCAGGGTCGTCAGCGCGGCGGCCAGCCGGACGCCGGGCCGGTCGGGGAGGTCCCGGCCTCGAAAAATCCGGGCCGCCAGTTTTGCGGCGCCGCGGACAGCGGCCGGCGCCGGCGCCTCGTAGAACGGAAACAGGGCGTCATGGCGCGCCAGCACATAGCCGATCCGCATGAGGCGCAGCGTATGGCGAATGAATGAGAACATCGGTTCCAGGGAGTTGTGATCGGCGATTGGCAGCCTCGTTCTAGCCTCTCATCGGGTCCCGTGCTACGCCAGTCATCTTGGCGAACATTGTGGCGAGGCGATTGCGAATGAGCGCGTATGATTATGATCTGTTCGTGATTGGCGCAGGCTCCGGCGGCGTTCGGGGCGCGCGCATGGCGGCGGCGACCGGCGCGCGGGTGGGCATCGCGGAGGGCAGGCGCGTCGGCGGCACCTGCGTGCTCAGGGGCTGCGTGCCGAAGAAGCTCCTGGTTTATGCCGCGCACTTCGCCCATGACTTTGCGGACGCCGCCGCCTATGGCTGGCGCCTGCGCCCGCCGACCCATGAATGGGCGCAGCTCATTCAGGCGAAAAATACGGAAACCGACCGTCTGAACGGCATCTATATCCGCCTCCTGCAGAATGCGGGCGTCACGATCCATGACGGCTACGCGAAGTTCATCGACGCCCATACCCTGGATGTCGGGGGCTCCCGGATCACGGCCGAGCGGATCCTGATCGCGTCCGGCGGCCATCCGGTGATCCCGGCGATCCCGGGCGCGGAACATGCCATCACCTCCGATGAGGCGCTCGATCTGTTGTCCCGGCCGGAGCGCATCGTGATCGTCGGCGCAGGCTATATCGCGGTCGAATTTGCGGGCATTTTCGCGGGCCTGGGTTCGGACGTTAAGCTTCTGGTCCGGTCGAAGCTGTTGCGCGGGTTCGATGCGGATGTCGTCAGGGAACTTGGCCAAGCCCTGGAGCGCGCGGGGATCGAGATGGTCGTCGGCGCCGAGCCTGCCGCCATCGCCCAAGGAACGAACGGCTACACGGTCACCATGCAGACCGGGGAAACGATCGAAACCGATCTTGTGATGTTCGCCGCCGGCCGCGATCCCAATATCAAGGGCATGGGCCTTGAGGAAATCGGCGTCGATCTCAAGGGCGGCAAGGCGATCAAGGTCGATGCGTTCTCGAAGACTTCGGTAGATAACATCTATGCCGTCGGCGACGTGACCGACCGGATGGCGCTCACCCCGGTCGCGATCCATGAGGCGATGTGCTTCGTGGACACGGTCTACAAGGGCAAGCCCCGGAAGCCAAATTATCAGTTCGTGCCGACGGCCGTCTTCAGCGATCCGCCGATCGGCACAGTCGGCCTGACGGAAGAGGACGCGATCGCGAAATACGGCGAGGTCGATGTCTACACGGCTCGGTTCCGGCCGATGAAGCACACGCTCACCGGGCGCGACCATGTCACGTTCATGAAACTGATCGTCGACCCCGATTCCGACCAGGTGCTTGGCTGTCACATGATCGGCGAGGATGCCGCCGAAATCGCGCAAGGTCTTGGGATCGCGATGAAAGCCGGGGCGACCAAGGCGGATTTCGATGCGACGATCGGCATTCATCCGACCGCGGCGGAAGAGTTCGTGACCATGCGGGAGAAGCGTGCGCCGCCACAGGCGGCCGCCGCGGAATAGGGACACGGTTGTCGCGGCCGCGCCGGTTTCGTATACCTGCGCGCTGACTTGTGGATAACCCGCCGGAACGGGCGGGCGAAAGAGGTTCCTATGCAGGAAAACTGGACGCCGGCGAGCTGGCGCACGAAGCCGATCCGACAGGCCCCGACGTATGAAGATGCGGCGGCGCTGGACGATGCCCTGAAGACGATCCGCCGCTATCCGCCGCTGGTATTTGCAGGCGAAGCGCGCCGTCTGAAGGATCGCCTCGCAAGCGTCGCGCGCGGCGAGGCGTTTCTCCTGCAAGGCGGCGACTGCGCCGAAAGTTTCGGCGAGTTCCATGCCGACAATATTCGCGACACGTTCCGCGTTCTGCTGCAGATGGCGGTGGTGCTGACCTATGGCGCAGGCTCGCCCGTGGTGAAGGTCGGCCGGATCGCCGGTCAGTTCGCAAAGCCGCGGTCTTCGGACATGGAGACGGTCGACGGCGTCTCGCTGCCGAGTTATCGGGGCGACATCATCAACGGCCCGGATTTCGATGCGGCTTCCCGCATTCCCGATCCGAATCGCATGGTGACCGCCTATACCCAGGCCTCGGCGACGCTCAATCTCCTGCGGGCCTTCGCCCAGGGCGGTTATGCCGACCTGCATGAAGTGCATCGCTGGAACATGGATTTCGTCGCGGCGAGCGCCCAGGGCCATGAATATGCCGCACTGGCGAACCGGCTGACCGAGACGTTGCAGTTCATGGAAGCATGCGGTCTGACGTCCGAAACGACGCCGCAAATTCGGGAGACCGAGTTCTTCACGTCCCACGAAGCCCTGCTGCTGCCGTTCGAGGAAGCGATGACGCGGGTCGATAGCACGTCGGGCGATTGGTATGACGTGTCCGCGCATCTCCTCTGGATCGGCGACCGGACACGGGATCTCGACGAAGCGCATGTGGAGTTCCTGCGCGGCGTGAAGAACCCGCTTGGGCTGAAGTGCGGCCCGACGATGGAGCCTGACAACCTCATCCGTCTGATGGAGCGGTTGAACCCCAAGGACGAGGCCGGGCGCCTGACGTTGATCTGCCGCATGGGCGCGGATCAGGCGGCAGCGAAACTGCCGCCCCTGGCGCGCGCCGTCCAGAAATCCGGACGGACCGTCGTCTGGTCCTGCGATCCGATGCACGGCAATACCGTGAAGTCGTCAAGCGGCTTCAAGACCCGGCCGTTTGAATTGATCCGCCGCGAAGTCGCGACTTTCTTCGAAGTCATGCGCGCCGAAGGCGCCCATCCAGGCGGCATTCATCTTGAGATGACCGGCAAGGACGTGACCGAATGCACCGGCGGCGCCCAGGAGATTACGGATGAAAAACTGGGCGATCGGTATCACACATATTGCGACCCGCGTTTGAACGCTTCCCAAGCCTTGGAACTGGCGTTTATGGTAGCGGGCGCGCTCAAGCAGGAGCGTGACGCACGCGGCCGGGCGAACGCCGCTTAACGCGCCGCAGGCCAATCTGCCGCCGCAACAATCGAGCAGTCCAATGCGACCAGTCGTGGGCGATATTCCGCGCTATACCGATGCCTATTTCCGCAAAAGCAAGGAGACCGTCGGGAAGTTCGGCGATGTCCGCGCCACATACGCGGTCTTCATGCGCCGCCCCGTGTTGTTTACCGGCGCGCTCGTCCTGAATTGGCTGAGGGGCGTCGAGGCGGAGCGCGGCGTCGTCTTTGATATCGAGACCCCCTTCACAGAGGGCGAATGGGTCGGCGCGGGCGAGCCCATGTTATACATCTCGGGCTCGCTCTTCCATCTAGTCGATCTGGAGACGCTGTATCTCCAGAAGCTTGGCGCGAGCTGCGTCGCGGCCTACAACGCCTACATGATGGCGAAGGCGCTGCCGAAAACGGCGTTTCTGGCGATGGACGCCCGGCACTGCGCCGGAGTCGATATGGCGGAGTTGATGGCCTACGCCGCCAGCGTCGGCTCTGAGGCCGCGAAGAAAATCGGGGCGGTCGGCTTTATCGGGAACGCGACCGACGCGACGGCGCATTTCTTCGGCCAGGCGAACGGTTTGGGCACGATGCCCCATGCCTTGATCGGCTATGCCGGATCGACGCTGCGGGCCGCCGAAATGCTGCATGAAACCTATCCGAACGACGCGCTGACGGTGCTGGCCGACTATTATGGCCAGGAAGTTACGGACAGCCTGGCGGTCGCCCGTCGCTTCCCGGCCCTCGTGGCCGAGGGCAAGCTGGCGTTTCGGCTCGACACCCATGGCGGCCGATACATCGAAGGCATGGACCTGCAGTCTTCCTATGCGGTGCTGGATCGCTGCGTGCCGAATGCGATCCGCAGCTACCGGACGGAAGGCGAATTGCGGCATCTGGTCGGAACCGGGGTCACGGCGGCCGCGATCTGGCATCTCCGCGAAGCGCTGGACGAGGCTGGCTTCCACAAAGCCAAGATCGTCGCGAGTTCAGGCTTCAACGTCGAGAAATGCCAGACCATGGCGATCGCCGACGCGCCGATCGACACGGTCGGTACCGGGTCCTACCTCCCGGATCGGTGGAGCGAAACCTACGCCACGGCCGACATCATCGAATACGACGGCAAGCCGAGCGTGAAGGTCGGCCGTGAGTTTCTGCTCTCGAAGCGACGGGCGGAACGGACTTTCGCCGCTGCCGCACGGACTTAAGGATCGCTCAGGACATGACGGACCGCTTAGGCATCGGGATCGCCCAGATCAATCCGGTTGTGGGCGACATCCGCGGCAATATCGAGAAAATCCGCGCGGGCGCCGAGAAGTTGGCGGATGCCGATCTCGTCGTCTTTCCGGAACTCGCGGTTTCAGGCTATCCGCCGGAAGATCTGGTGATGAAGCCGGTGTTCGCCGACGATTGTCGCGCCGCTGTCGAGGCGCTGGCGGCGGAATTGACCGAGGGGCCGGCGCTGCTGGTCGGCACGCCCTGGCGGGAAGGCGGCAAGCTCTATAACGCTGTGGCCCTCCTGGAGGGCGGCAAGGTCGCGGCGGTGCGCTTCAAGGTCATGCTGCCGAACTACGACGTATTCGACGAGAAGCGCGTCTTCGAAGCCGGGCCGATGCCGAGCCCGATCAATTTCCGCGATGTTCGGATCGGGGTTCCGATCTGCGAGGATATCTGGTCGCCGGATGTGGTTGAATGCCTGGAGGAAAGCGGCGCCGAGATCATTATCGCGCCGAACGGATCGCCCTTCGAACTCGGCAAGCCCGAGGTGCGGCTGAACCAGGTCGTCGCCCGCGTGACCGAAAGCGGCTTGCCGCTGATGTATGTGAACATCGTCGGCGGTCAGGATGAACTGGTGTTTGACGGCGGGTCTTTCGTCATCGACGCATCGCGCCGGCTGAAAGCGCAATTGTCCGGCTGGCGCGAGGATTTTGCGCTGACGGAGTGGGAGCGCGGCCCCAATGGCGCCTGGACCTGCGCCCATGGCCCCGTCGCCGACGTGCCCGAAGGCCTGCCGTCGATGTATCACGCGGCGATGCTGGGGCTGCGGGACTATGTCGACAAGAACGGCTTTCCCGGCATCCTGCTCGGCCTTTCGGGGGGCATCGATTCTGCCTTGTCGGCCGCGATCGCGGTCGATGCGCTTGGGCCGGACCGGGTACGTTGCGTGATGATGCCGTCGCCCTATACCTCCAAGGACAGCCTTGAGGACGCGGCCGAGTGCGCCCGCATGCTGGGCGTGTCATATGAAATTATCTCGATCGGCCCGGCGATGGCGGCCTTTGACGAGATGCTGAGCAGCGCTTTCGCCGGAACCGAGGCCGGGGTTACGGAGGAAAACATCCAGTCCCGCTCGCGCGGCCTCACATTGATGGCGCTCTCCAACAAATTCGGCCACATGGTGCTTTCGACCGGCAACAAGTCGGAAATGGCCGTCGGTTACGCGACGCTCTACGGCGACATGTGCGGCGGCTACAATGCCATCAAGGACATCTACAAGACGACCGTCTTTGAGCTTTGCAAATGGCGCAACGAACACGCGCCGACCGACGTGCTGGGGCCGGCCGGTCCTGTCATGCCGGCCAGGGTGATCGCCAAGCCGCCGTCGGCCGAGCTTCGCCCCGACCAGAAGGACGAAGACTCCCTGCCGCCTTATCCAGTGCTCGACGGCATTCTGGAGCGCATGATCGAAGGGGAGCAGTCGGCCGCCGAGATCGTCGCCGCCGGCTATGATGAAGATACGGTGCGGCGCATCTGGCGGCTGCTGGATATCTCGGAATACAAGCGCTTCCAGGCGCCCCCGGGCGCCAAGATCAGCCGCAAGAACTTCGGCCGCGACCGCCGTTACCCGCTCACCAATGGCTTCCGCCGGCAGATCTGACGGGCTGCTGACGCGGGTTCGGAAGCTGATGTAGGCTTCTCCCATAAACCTCGAATGGGAGAGCCTGAATGGCGAGAACCGAGAAGCGCGTCGCGCTGATTACCGGATGCGGCAAGCAGAACGGCATCGGCGCGGCGACGGCAAAGCGCCTCGCGGCCGCGGGCGTCATTGTGGCGGTATCCGATGTGGCCTCGGCCGGCGTCGAGAACGATAACGCCATCGCGCGCTCCGGCCAGGCCTGGCAGGGCCTCGATACCCTGGTCGATCACATTGAAAGCGCTGGCGGGGAAGCCTTCAGCGTCGTCGGCGATGTCTCGACCGAAGCAGGGTCGGCGGGCCTGGTGGCGGACACGGTCGCGAAATATGGCCGCCTCGACATTCTGATCAACAACGCGGGCGCGCCCCATGGCAAGGACCGGGGCCAGATCGAAACCGTGCCGCTTGAGGGCTGGGACGCGGTCATGGCGATCAACGCCAAGGGGGTCTTCCTGATGACCCGGGCGGCCGTCCCGCATATGAAGGCAGGCGGATGGGGGCGGATCATCTCCATGTCCTCGGTCGCAGGTCTTTATCCCCTGCCCGAGCGGGCGGCCTATTCCGCGTCCAAGGCGGCGGTCATCGGTTTGACTCGGTCTGTCGCCTACGATCTTGCGGGCTTCGGCATCACAGTGAACTGCGTCTGCCCTGGCTCGATCCGGACGGACCGGGCGATCAGCTCGACCTTGCGCGCCGGGTGGACCGATGTCGACGCTGGCTTGCGGGAACGGGCGAAGGACATTCCCGTCGGCCGCCACGGCCTGCCTGAAGAAGTCGCGGCGACCATCGTCCATCTGGCGTCCGAGGAGGCCGGATTCATCACCGGCCAGGCCTTCGTCATCGATGGCGGCGGCCTGCCGCCGAGCGCGTTTTAGTCTGGCTTCGAAAGCCGGCGGCGCATCGCGGCGAGCTTTGAGATGACGCCGCGCAGGGTTTGCGTCTCCTGCTCGGTCATGTCGGCGCGGGTGAAGATGTTGCGGATGTTCTGCTGCATCATCGGCCGTTGATTGTGGGAGCGGTAGAAGCCCGACGCATCGAGCTCATCGTCCAGGTGGTTCAGCAGCAGTTCGACGCTGCCGCGCGCCGCCGGCATGCTGTCGCCGGTCGGGCGCTCGATCGGAGCTGACGCATCGCCGGATTTCATCCACTCCCAGGCGATCAGCAGCACGGACTGGCCGAGATTGAGGGAACTGTAGGCGGGATTGAGCGGCGCCGTGATCAGCGCTTGGGCTTGGGTCACGTCGTGATTGGAAAGGCCGGACCGCTCGCGCCCGAACAGGATGCCCACCTTCTGTCCTGCCGCATACTTGCCGCGCATTTCCAGCGCCGCCGCTTCAGGCGTGTAGATTGGCTTCACGATATCGCGGCGCCGCGCGCTGGTGGCGTAGACCGTGTTCAGATCGGCGATGGCCTCTGCGGTGTTCCGGTAGACCGTGGCGGCGTCGATCACGATATCGGCGCCGGCGGAGGCCGCGACCGCCTTGGGGTTCGGCCAGCCGTCCCGGGGCCGGACGAGGCGGAGCGCCGTCAGGCCGCAGTTCAGCATCGCCCGCGCCGCCGCGCCGATGTTTTCGCCCAATTGCGGCTCAACGAGCACGACGACGGGGCCGGGCTCCAAGGGCGCCTGCTTGGTCTTATCCGTGCCGGACATTCGACGCTCAGACCGGCGGGGCGACGCCGTCGGACATCAGCTTGTAGATCAAGCCTTCAGTCAGGGCTTCGTAGGAGGCGGAGATGATGTCGCCGGAGAGGCCGACGGTCGTCCAGCGCTTGCCGCTGGCGTCGGCGCTTTCCAGCATGACCCGGGTGACGGCCGCAGTGCCGTCGCCGGAGTTCAGGATGCGCACGCGGTAGTCGGTCAGGCGGACATCGACCAGGCTTGGATAAAACGGCGCCAGGGCTTTCCGGAGGGCATGGTCGAGCGCATTGACCGGGCCGTTGCCTTCCGAAACCTCAAGCACGCGGGTCGCGCCGACGGAGACCTTGACCGTCGCCTCGGACAACGCCTCGGCGAGGCCGGCGCTGTCCATCCGGTGTTCGTCCAGAACCCGAAACGTCTCGATCGAGAAATATGTGGGCAGGCCTTCGGTCAGCTCCCGGGCAAGCAATTCGAAACTCGCTTCGGCGCCGTCATAGGAATAGCCTTGATATTCCCGTTGCTTGACCTCATCGACAATCTTCAGGACGCGGGGGTCTTTGCTGTCGATCTCGATGCCAAGCTCCCGGAAGCGGGACAGGATATTGGCGCGTCCGGCCTGGTCGGAGACCAGAATCAGGCGATTGTTGCCGACGCTCTCCGGCGCAATATGCTCGTAGAGGCTTGGGTCCTTCTCGACCGCCGAAACATGCAGGCCGGCTTTATGGGCGAACGCGGAGGCGCCGACATAGGCGGCATGGCGATTGGGCGCGCGGTTCAGGCGCTCATCCAGCATGCGGCTCACCTTCGGGAGTTCCTGCAGGGCGCTTTGGTCGATCCCGACGTCATAGCCGAGCTTAAGCATCAGCGTCGGGATCAGGGAGATCAGGTTGGCGTTGCCGCAGCGCTCGCCAAGGCCGTTGAGAGTGCCCTGCACCTGCCGCGCCCCGGCCTTTACGGCCGCGAGCGAATTGGCGACCGCGTTTTCCGTGTCGTTATGGGCATGCATGCCGATCTTGTCGCCGGGGAACCGTGCGGTCACGACGCCGACGATCTCCTCGACCTCGCTCGGCAACGTGCCGCCATTGGTGTCGCACAACACAACCCAGCGCGCGCCAGCGTCAAGCGCGGCTTCGACGGCGCTCAGCGCATAGTCGGGATTGGCCTTGTAGCCGTCGAAGAAATGTTCCGCGTCGAACAGAGTCTCGCGGCCGCGGGCGACGCATTCCGCGACGCTTTCCCGGATCATGCGGAGGTTTTCGTCGAGATCGACGCCGAGCGCGGTCGTCGCGTGAATGTCGTGGGTCTTGCCGACTAGGCAGACGGCGGGCGTATTCGCGCTCAACACGGCCGTCAGGCTTGGATCGTTAGCCGCGCTCCGTCCGGCGCGCCGGGTCATACCGAAGGCCGTCAGCGTGCTTCGCTGGAGCGCGTGATCCTGCTGAAAAAACTCATCGTCGCGCGGATTGGCGCCGGGCCAGCCGCCTTCGACATAGTCGATCCCCAAAGTGTCGAGAGCGGACGCGATGGCGGCCTTGTCGGCGGCGCTGAAATCGACCCCGTGGGTCTGCGCGCCGTCGCGGAGGGTGGTGTCGTACAGGTAGATGCGCTCTTTGCTGGTCACTGGTCTTGAAGCCCTTGTCGCCGGCGAAAGCAGGAACGGGGGCGGCCGACGCCGCCCCCGTTCCTGCCCGACAGGGAAATTGCTCGCCGGATTGTTTGATCGAACCAGTCTTGGGCGGGATCGCCCAAGACTGGATAATTAAATCGATATCCTAAAGCCAGAGAGCATGAATTGCGCGCTCGCCTGAGCGCGCCATGCCCTAGCGTTTGTCGAGGGGCACAAAATCGCGAGCGGCGGCGCCGGTGTAAAGCTGCCGCGGCCGGTTGATCTTCTGCTCGGGATCTTCGATCAGCTCGTTCCACTGCGCGATCCAGCCGACGGTGCGGCCGATGGCAAAGAGGGCGGTGAACATCGAAACCGGGAAGCCCATCGCCTTCAGGATGAAGCCCGAATAGAAATCGACGTTCGGGTAGAGGCGGCGCTTGATGAAATATTCGTCCTCAAGGGCGATTTTCTCAAGCGCGACGGCGACTTCCAGCAGCGGGTCATGCACGCCAAGAGCTTCAAGCACTTCATGCGCCGCCTTGGCGATCACGGTCGCCCGCGGGTCATGGTTCTTGTAGACGCGATGGCCGAAGCCGAACAGGCGGAAGCTGTCGTCCGGGTCCTTGGCGCGCTTCACCATGTCGTGGACCTTGTCGACGGTGCCGATCTCCTCGAGCATGTTCAGCACCTGCTCGTTGGCGCCGCCATGGCTCGGGCCCCAAAGCGCGGCGATGCCGGCGGCGATGCAGGCATAGGGATTGGCGCCGGTCGAGCCCGCGAGGCGGACGGTCGAAGCCGAGGCGTTCTGCTCATGGTCGGCATGCAGGGTGAAGATCGTGTCAAGCGCTTTCGCGACGACCGGGTCGACCTTGTAGTCCTCTGCTGGCGTCGCGAAGCACATGTGCAGGAAGTTTTCCGCATAGCCCATGTTGTTGCGCGGATAGATGAACGGCTGGCCGACCGTGTACTTGTAAGCCATGGCGGCAATCGTCGGGAGCTTCGCAATCAACCGGTAGGATGCAACCGTACGGTGCCAGGGATTCTCGATATCCAGGCTGTCATGATAGAAGGCCGCGAGGCCGCCGACAGCGCCGCACATGACTGCCATCGGATGCGCGTCCCGGCGGAAGCCCCGGAAGAAATTGTTGATCTGGTCATGCACCATGGTGTGGTGCGAGACGTCATAGACGAATTTTTCCTTCTCGGCCTTCGACGGAAGCTCGCCGAACAGTAGAAGGTAGCAAACTTCCATATAGTCGCTTTGTTCGGCCAGTTGCTCGATCGGATAGCCGCGATATTGCAGAATGCCTTCATCGCCATCGATGAATGTGATCTTGGACTGGCAACTGCCCGTCGCCGTATAGCCCGGATCGTAGGTGAACAGACCCATTTCCTTGTTGAATGTCCGTATGTCCAGAACCGGGGCGCCGGCCGTGCCATGGATCACCGGAAACGTGGCGGTCTTGCCCGTCACGTTGTCCGTCATCGTGACGGTGTGATTGGAGCCAGATTTCGACATGCTCATTCATCCCCCAAAGGGCGCAAGGTCAGCGCCGGAATATTGAAACTTAGGTGCCGCGCAGCATAGCGCTGGGCGGACCCTGAGGCAATCAATACGAGGGGACCGGCGCTTGCTGTGCCTGCGCTTTCCTAATTCGGGCAAGCGTTTCCACAGGGCCGAGGATCGCCGCAACTTCAAACAGGCTGGGCGAAGCGTCGGAGCCGGTCAGGGCCGCGCGCAGCGGTTGTGCGAGCTTACCGAGCTTCAGGCCCTCGGCCTCAGCGGCGTCGCGGAGCGCGGCTTCGATGGCAGCCGCGTCCCATTGGGCGGCGCCAATGGCGGCGAGCGCTGTCGCCCCGGCCTCAAGCGCGCTTTGCGCCTCCGCCGTCTGGAGGAGCGCCGCCGCCTTCGGCGCAAGCGCCTTTGGGCCGCCGTCGACATAGATCAGCGACCCCGTCTTCAAGTCGATCCGGGTCTTGGCGCGGGATTGCAGGCTGGGCAGACCGTCCGTCATGCGCTGGCGTTCGACTTCGCTGAGCGGGCGGCCGATCTCTGCTTCCACCAGCGCGAAGTTCTCCGGCAGCAAGGTTTCCGCGTCGGCCTCGCGCATGTAGTGGCTGTTCACGCTCTCGAGCTTGATCATGTCGAAGCGGGATGGGGCGCGGTTCACGTCCGCCAGGTCGAACAGGCGGATCGCTTCCTCGGTCGTGAAGAATTCCATGTCGCCATGGCTCCAGCCGAGACGCAGCAAGTAGTTGCGGATCGCCGCCGGCAAAAAGCCCATGTCGCGATAGGCGTCGACGCCAAGCGCGCCATGGCGCTTCGACAGTTTTGCGCCGTCCGCGCCATGGATCAGCGGAATATGGGCGAAGGCCGGCAGGTCCCAACCCATGGCATGGAAGACCTGGGCCTGGCGGAAGGCATTGTTCAGGTGATCGTCGCCGCGAATGACATGTGTCACGCCCATGTCATGGTCGTCGACGACGACGGCGAGCATGTAGGTCGGCGTCCCGTCGGCGCGCAGCAGCACCATGTCGTCAAGCTCGGCGTTCTCGACGGTGACGCGGCCTTGCACCAGATCGTCGATAACGGTCTGGCCGGTCTCGGGCGCTTTCAGGCGGATGGCCGGTCGCACGCCCGCCGGCGCCGCGCTTTGGGGCTGGTCGCGCCAGCGCCCGTCATACTGGAAGCGCTTGCCCTCGGCTTCGGACGCCGCCCGCATTTCCGCCAGTTCCTCGGTCGTCGCGTAGCATGGATAGGCATGGCCGGCCGCGACCATGGCGTGGGCAATTTCCGCATGGCGCTCCATGCGCGAAAACTGAAAGACGGGCTCGCCGTCGCACTCCAGCTCGAGCCATTTCAAGCCGTCGATGATGGCGTCGATCGCTGGCTGGGTCGACCGTTTGCGGTCGGTGTCCTCGATCCTCAGCTTGAATTCGCCGCCGTGGCGGCGGGCGAAGAGCCAGTTGAACAACGCTGTCCGGGCGCCGCCGATATGCAGAAATCCGGTCGGCGAGGGGGCGAAGCGGGTGACGACGGTCATGAGGGAGCGGCTCCAGAGCGGCAAGACAGGGATCGGCGGCGTGATTGGGGTATAACGACCCTCAGGCGACTTAGGTCAAGTAGGCGATGCTGAAGAGCTTGATGGGAATGTGGCGGACGCGGCCGCCGCTCGGTCGGCGCGCGGCGATGTTGGCGGCCCCCTGTTTCGCCGGCGGCGCGGGCGCTTACGTGACGCTGCCGTTTGAGCCGGATCGATGGGCCGCAGTCGCATTGACGCTCGCGGCGGCTTTGCTGCTGGCGCTGCTATGGCGCCTCGATTGGGGGCGTTGGCCGGCATTTTGGCTGCTTTCCGGGGCGTTGGGCTTCTGCTGGTCGATGGCGTCGGCCGATTGGGCGGCGGCCCCCAGGCTGGAGCGCGAGCAAGCTGGCGGCCTGTCCGGACGGGTCGCCTGGATCGAGATGGACGACGCCAAGCCGCGAGCGACCCTGGACCAGGCGACGTTCCAGCGCCGTGGGAAGACGCTCACATTGAAGCGCGCGCGCGTCCGTCTGGCGGGCGGACTGCGGCCGGCGATCGGCGACAGGATCTCGGTCAAGGCGATCATGCAGCCGCCGCCGGCTCCGGTCGTTCCGGGCGGCTACGATTTTCAACGCCAGGCCTATTTCGATGGCGTCGGGGCGGTGGGCTATGCCATCGGACCCGTCACGATCCTGGCTGAGGGGGCCGAGGACGGCGCCTGGTTTGCGAAAGCCCGCGCGGGCATCCGGGCGGCGATCTATCGGGCGCTGCCGGACCGTCCCGGGATCGCGGGCATCGTCACGGCTCTGACGGTCGGCGACCGCTCCGGCGTCGGCGACGCCGACAATGCGGCGCTGCGGGCGTCGGGACTGGCGCATCTTCTTGCGATTTCGGGGCTGCATCTCGGCATGGCCGCGGGACTGGTCTATCTGGCGCTCAGGCTGCTGTTCGCGCTGCCGCATGGACTGGCGCTCAGGACGCCTGCCCATAAATGGGCGGCGGCATGCGCCATTCTGGCGGCTGCGGTTTATCTCGGTCTGTCGGGCGCCGCGCCGCCGGCCCAGAGAGCGTTCGTCATGATCGTCGCAGCGATGCTGGCGGTTCTGACGGACCGGCTGCGCTCTGGCCTCTGGTTTGTGGCATGGGGCGCTGTCGTCGTGACCCTGGTCGCGCCGAATGTCGTCGCAGGCCCGAGCTTCCAGTTGTCTTTCGCCGCCGCGACCGGCATCGTCGCGGCCTATGAGGCCATGGCGCTCAGGCGGCGGGAGCGCGATGAGCCGGCCTTTGCGCGCTTCGGTCGGCTGCGCGCGCCGATCGCCTATCTGGCCGGGATCCTCGGCGCATCCTTGATCGCGACCCTGGCGACGGCGCCGCTTGCGCTGGCGCACTTCCAGCAGGCGCCGGCTTATGGCGCGCTCGCCAATCTGGCGGCGATGCCGGCGATGGCGTTCATCATCATGCCGATGGCGATCCTCGCCGGGGTCCTGGCTCCGATCGGGCTCGCCGAGTGGCCGATCCAGGCGATGGCGCTTGGCGTCGAAAGCGTCGTCTGGACCGCGCATCAGGTGGCGGCGCTGCCGGGCGGCGTGATCCGGGCGCCCGCGGCGGGGCATTGGCCCCCGGCATTGTTTCTGCTTGGCGGCGCCTGGTTCTGCGCCGTGCGCGGCTGGCCAAGGGCTCTCGGCCTGGTCGCGATGCTTGCAGCTTGCAGCATCTTCGCATTCGCCAAGGCGCCGGATGTTCTGGCGAGCGGGGAAGGGAGGCTCGCCGCCATCGCAGCGGATGGGACGCTTTATGTAACGACGGACCGCTCCCGGGCGTTCGAACGGAAGGTCTGGGCGCAACAGACGGCTTCCCATGCAGAGCGGCCGCTCGCCGACGCGCCGCCCGCTGTCGTTGCATGCGACGACCGGGGCTGCGCCGCTCGGATCGGCGGACGAACGGTCGCCTTATCGACGGCGCCGGCCGGTCTGCCGGCCGATTGCAGGGAGGCGGACATCGTCATCGCATTGCATCGCTTGCGGGCGACCGCGGCGATGGGCTGCGACACGGGCCAGATCGTGATCGATCAAGGCGATTTCTGGCGCGCCGGCGCCCATGCTTTATGGATCGAGGATGGCGGCGTGCGGATCGAAACCGTGCGCGCCAGACAAGGCGCCCGCTTGTGGTCCGGCTGGCGCCATCTGGATCAGTAGCGCCGGATCAGGCCGATCAACCGACCCTGAACGTCGATATCCTGGGTCGGGTGTTCCTGCGGCGGATAATCTGGGTTCGAGGCGCGCAGAATGATCCGGTTGGGCTGGCGTTCGATATGCTTCAGCGTCGCTTCCTCGCGCCGGACAAGCGCTACGACGATATCGTTATTGTTGAAGCGGGCGCCTTCCTGAATGATGACGAGATCGCCGTCCATGATGCCGTCGCCGACCATGGAATCGCCGGAGACCTCAAGGGCATAGTGATCGCCGCGCCCCAGAAGGTCGGCCGGGACGTCGATAAAGTTATGCTCCGAATTCAGCGCCTCGATCGGCCGGCCGGCGGCAATCCGGCCCTGCAGCGGCAACTGCGACGGGCTCCCGGTCCCGTTCGCTATCGCCCGCGCCGCAAGCGGCTTGGAGCGCTGCGCCGGGGCGCGCTTCGGCAAGCCGCCGTCGCCATAAGCCGCGTCTTCGGGCAGGCGCATGACCTCCAGCGCCCGGGCCTTGTGCGCTAGGCGCCGGATGAAGCCGCGTTCCTCGAGGCCCGACACCAGCCGGTGCACGCCGGACTTGGATCGAAGCTCCAGCGCGTCCTTCATTTCGTCGAACGATGGCGATACGCCAGTTTCCCCAATACGGTCATTGATGAAAACAAGCAGTTCATGTTGTTTGCGCGTTAACATAAGGCGGCTCCCGCAGTGGGGCGTTGGAACAGTTTCGAATCGCCCCAAATCGGCGCGATTGCGCTTATGTTCTATTTTGGTTCGAGGGGGGGCGTCAAGCACAATTCGAATACAGCCAAGATCGATGCCTGCGAGTTCCGTTGTTCCGCCGCGATGTTCCAATCGCGGTTACATGTCCAACGGCAAGATATCGACAAGGGCGCCTGCGGGGGCGGCGGGGGCTTCGGGCAGGCGCACGATCAGGGCGCTTGCATCCGCATAGGTGGACATCATCGAACTGTCCTGTACGGCGAACGGCACGACGACTGTCCCATGAACGGGGTCTGGCCGCAGATGCGCGCGCACAAAGTCCTGGCGCTTGTCATTCGCCGCCATCGGCGCGCCCAGGACTGCCTTCGCGGCTCGGGGGCCGACGTCGGACCGCCCCAGCATCGTCGCCAGCAATGGGCCGAGATACAGCAGCGCGCAGACCATGGTCGAGACCGGATTGCCCGGCAGGCCCAACACCAGTTGCGCCCCAAGCGCGCCGAACATCAACGGCTTGCCGGGCCGCATGGCGATCCGCCAGAAGTCCACGTCGAGGCCTTGCTTCGCCAGCACGGATTGCACCAGATCGTGATCGCCGACCGATGCGCCGCCGAGGGTCACGAGAATATCGGCGCCTGCCGCCTGCCGCGCCGCATCGACGAGCGATGATTCGCTATCGCCGGCGACGTCTAGCATGACGGGATCGCCGCCGCAGGCGGCCACATAGGCAGCGATGCCAAGCCCGCTGGAGCCGATGATCTGGCCGGGTCCGATATCGTCGCCGGGCAGTTTGATTTCATCGCCGGTCGCCAGGATCGCGACGCGCGGCCGCCGCGCGACCCGCGCCCAGACGACGTTCATGCCGGCCGCCAACGCGACGTGGCGCGGGGTCAAAACGGTCCCCGCCGGGATCGCGCCTTCGCCGGCGATGAAGTCCAGGCCGGCCTTCCGAATATGCCGGCCGAGCGTCGCCGGCTCAGTGAAGGTCACGCGGTCGCCGGCGCGTTCGGCGTCTTCCTGCAGGATAATGGCGTCGGCGCCCGCCGGCGTCTCCCCGCCCGTGAAAATCCGCACGCATTCGCCGGGGCCGACCGCGCCTGGAAACGGCCGGCCGGCCGGAGCCTCGCCGATGACCTTAAGGGTCGCCTGGGCCGATGCTGCGTCAGCCGCCCGCAACGCATATCCATCCATCGCCGACATGTCGGCCGGCGGTTGGGTGCGTCGGGCAAGGATCGGCGCCGCGAGCGTCCGGCCGGCCGCTTCGCCGAGCATGACGATTTCCGTCCGCGGCTGCGGCGCGGCCGCGATGATCCGGGCGCGGGCCGCGTCGACGGAGATCATCGCGGCGCCTCGAAGACGCCCGACTTGCCGCCGGATTTGTGCACCAGTCGGATCGCCTCGATCTGCATTTCCCGATCGATCGCCTTGGCCATGTCATAGACCGTCAATGCGGCGACGGTGACGGCGGTCAGCGCTTCCATTTCGACGCCGGTCTTGCCGGTGGTCTTGCATTCCGCTTCGATTTCAATGGCGTCGAGCGTCGCGTTCAAGCGGAGATCGAGATTGACCGCAGTCAGCGGCAACGGGTGACAGAGCGGAATGAGATCCGATGTCCGCTTGGCGCCCATGATGCCGGCCAGCCGGGCGATCGCCAACACGTCGCCCTTGCCGATCGCGCCCTCGGCGATGCGCTTGCCAGTCTCCGGGCGCATGCTAATGCGGCCGATGGCGACGGCGCGCCGGGCGGTCTCCGCCTTGTCGCCCACATCGACCATGCGCGCCCGGCCAGCTTGATCGAAATGGGTCAAATCGTCCGCCATGGTTCAGCGCGCTCCTCCGATCAGCGCGGCCGTCGCCGCTTGAACGTCCGCCTGGCGCATCAGCCGCTCGCCGACGAGGAACCCGCGCGCGCCGGCGTCCCACAGGCGCTTCAGGTCGTCATTCGAACCGATGCCGCTTTCCGAGATCACCCGGCGGCCGTCGGGCGCTTCGGCGGCCAGGTTCATCGTGGTCTCGAGATCGACCGTCAGCGTCTTGAGATTGCGGTTGTTGATGCCGAGCAGCGGCGATTTCAGCCTGAGCGCCCGGTCGAATTCCGCCGCATCATGGGTCTCGATCAGAACGTCCATGCCAAGCGAGAAGGCGGTCGTTTCAAGCTCGCCCGCCAGGCTGTCGTCGACGGCGGCCATGATGATCAGGATGCAGTCGGCCCCAAGCGCCCGCGCCTCGACGACCTGATAGGGGTCGATCATGAAGTCCTTGCGGAGCGCCGGCATCTGAACGACAGCTCGCGCGGCCGCCACATCGGCGTCTTTGCCCTGGAAATAGGGCGTGTCGGTCAGAACCGAGAGGCATGCGGCGCCGGCCGCCTGATAGGCCTCCGCCAGCATCGCCGGATCGAAGTCGGGGCGAATGACGCCAGCGCTCGGCGAGGCCTTCTTGATTTCCGTGATGACGGGATACCGGCCCTCGGCATCTTTCGCCGCAAGCGCCTTGGCAAATCCCCTGGGGGCGGGCGTCGCCTTCGCCGCCGCTTCGACGACCGCCAGCGATTGACGCTGCTTCGACGCCGCGACATGCGCCCGCTTGGCCGCAATGATTTCAGCCAGGACGTCCGCCATCAGAGTTTTTCCGGCGGCGGCGCCGCATTGGTGATTGCAATAAGTTTCAGGAGCGCGGACGACGCCTTGCCCTGGTCGATGCTCGCGGCCGCCATGGCGGCGCCGTCGATCAGATTGTCGACCTTCTCTGCGATCAGCAGAGCAGCGGCGGCATTGTAGAGCACGATGTCGCGGTACGGCCCCTTGGCGCCGTCGAGCAGCGCCTTCAAGGCGGCGGCGTTCTCATCGGGCGAGCCCCCAAGCAGAGCGCTCATGCTCGATTTGTCGATGCCGGCGGCGTCCGGGCCGATTTCAAAGATGCGCACGTCGCCGTCCTTCAGTTCGGCGACGGTCGACGGCCCGGTCGTGGTCAACTCGTCCATGCCGTCGGAGCCATGGACGACCCAGGCCCGTTCCGACCCCAACGCGCCCAGCACCCGCGCCTGCCGCTCCACATAGTCGGCGGCGAATATTCCCATCAACTGACGCGGCGCCTCGGCTGGGTTGGATAGCGGCCCGAGCAGGTTGAAGATCGTGCGCGTGCCGAGCTCCGTTCGCACGCCCGCGACGTGGCGCGTCGCGCCGTGGTGCCGGGGCGCCATCAGGAAGGCGATATTGGCTTCCCAGAGCGCGCGCTCGACCAAGCTCATGTCCGCGTCGATCGCGACGCCGAGGGCCGACAGCACGTCGGATGAACCGGACTTCGAGGAGGCCGCCCGATTGCCATGTTTGGCGACCGGCACGCCGGCGCCCGCGACGACCAGCGCCACGGCGGTCGAAATGTTCAGGGTGCCCTTGGCGTCGCCGCCCGTGCCGCAGGTGTCGATGGCGCCAGGCGGCGCCTTGATCCGGAGCGCCCTTGACCGCATGGCCTTGGCGGCGCCGGTCAATTCCTCCGTCGTTTCGCCGCGGACGCGCATGCCCATCAGGAGCGCGCCCATCTGCGCGGGAGTCGCATCGCCCGACATCATCACGTTGAAGGCAGCTTCGGCGTCGCTTTTGGTGAGCGTCGCGCCGTTCGAGACTTTAGTGAGGAACGGCCGCAGGTCCATGGCGTTCAGGCCTCCTCGGGCGCGTGCATCCGCCGGGCGGGCAGGGGCTTCGGCGTCTTGTTCGGGAGACGTCCGCCTGTGGCGAGCGTCAGAAAATTGCCCAGCAGCTTGTGGCCGTGCTCCGAGGCGATGCTTTCCGGGTGAAACTGAACCCCGTGGATCGGGCGGGCGACATGGCGCACGCCCATGATGCAGCCGTCGTCGGTCCAACCGGTCGCCGCCAGACTGTTCGGCAGGCTGTCGGGACGGATCACGAGGGAATGATAGCGGGTCGCCTCGAAGGGGCTCGGCAATCCGGCCAGCAAGCCGGTTCCATCGTGCTTGATTCGGCTGAGCTTGCCATGCATCGGCGAGGGCGCGCGCTCGATGATCCCGCCAAAGACCTGGCCGATCACCTGATGGCCAAGGCAGACGCCGAAGATCGGCAGGTCGTCCGGCGCCTGACGGACAAGCTCAAGACAGATGCCTGCTTCATTCGGCGTGCACGGCCCTGGCGAGAGTATAACGCCTTCATAGCCGCCCGCGATGGCTTCTTCGAAGGTGATTTCGTCATTGCGGCGCACTTCCACTTCGGCGCCAAGTTCGCCCAGGAAGTGCCGCAAGTTATAGACGAAACTGTCGTAGTTATCGATCATCAGGAACATGTCTGGTTCCTCGCCTTCGCGCGAATTTCGGGGCTGCCGGATTGGGTTATAGCACTGCGGGCCGCTCGGGTTACAGCGCCCGCGCGGTTTCCGCCGCACGGATCAGCGCGCGCGCCTTGTCGATGGATTCCTGATATTCCGCCTCAGGGTCGCTGTCCGCCACGACGCCGACGCCTGCCTGGACATAAAGCTTGCCATCCTTCACGACGCCTGTGCGCAGCGCGATGCAGGTGTCCATGGCGCCATTCGAGGCGAAGTAGCCGATGCAGCCGGCATAGATGCCCCGCTTCGTCGGCTCCAGTTCATCGATGATTTCCATGGCCCGGACCTTGGGCGCGCCGGATACGGTTCCGGCCGGGAAGCCCGCGATCAGGGCGCCGACCGCGTCGAATTCCGGCGAAAGCTGCCCGATCACCGTCGAACTCATGTGCATGACATGGCTATAGCGCTCGATGTCGAACTGGGCCGTCACCTCGACGCTGCCGATCTTGGAGACGCGGCCGACATCGTTGCGGGCAAGGTCCAGAAGCATCAGATGCTCCGCCAATTCCTTGGGGTCGTTGGCGAGGCTTTCCGCGAGCGCGATATCGTCTGCAGCCGTAGCGCCGCGCCGCCGGGTTCCGGCAAGCGGCCGGATCGTGACGACTCCGTCCCGCGCGCGCACCAGGATTTCAGGGCTCGAACCGACGACGGAGAAGTCGCCGTAGTCCAGGAAGAACAGAAACGGCGACGGATTGAGGCGGCGGAGCGACCGATAGAGATCGAACGGCGCCTGCTCGAAATCCACCTCGAACCGCTGCGCCGGCACGATCTGAAAGGCGTCGCCAGCGCGGACATATTCCTTGGCCGTTTCGACCGCCGCGAGGAATGCGGGCTTCGTAAAATTTGAGCGGACCTCCGCGTTGTCCGCGCCAGCCCCGTCGTCGGCGCCGTGCGCCTTGGCGAGCGGCGGCAGCGGGCCGTTCAGACGCTGGATGGCGCTTTCGATCCGGGCGACGGCGGCCTCGTAGGCCGTCTCGCCGTCGATTTCCGGCCGGACCCAGACCGGCGTCACGATCGAGATGCTGTCATCCACGCCATCGAAAACCGCCATGACGGTCGGCCGGATGAATAGCCCGTCCGGAAGCCCAAGCGTGTCTTCCGGCTGGTTCGGCAGCCGTTCCATCAGGCGCACCATGTCGTAGCCCATATATCCGACCAGGCTGGACGCCATGGGCGGCAGGCCAGGGGGCATGGCGGGGATCCGGGATTCAGCGATGAGCGCGCGGAGCGAATCCAGCGCGCCCTTGGCCTCGTCGACAAAGGCCTCTGGGTCGGAGGCGGCGGATCGATTGATTTCCGCCGCATCGCCCCGGCAACGCCAGATCAGATCGGGCTCAATGCCGATAAAGGAGTACCGGCCCCGCGTTTCGCCGCCTTCGACGCTTTCGAGAATGAAGCTGTTGGGGCGGCCGTCAGCGAGTTTCAAATAGGCGGAGACCGTTGTTTCCAGGTCGGCGGACATGCGCGACCAGACAACCTGCGGCGCCCCGGCGGCATAGGCTTCCAGGAAGGCAGATTTCATGGGCGCAATCGGCATCGTCTTCTTCGCTTATTGCAAGAGGGGGCGGTTGGCCGCTGGCGGCGCATCCACAATGGTTTTGACGTCGGCGGGATGGGTTTCCAGAGCGACCGCGGACAAGGTTTCGACCCGGTCGCTGGCATAGGCGTTTGTCATCGAGTCGAGATAGTCCTTGCCGGCGGCGCTGGCCGGGTCGAACACGGGCTTGATCACGTCGGCGACAAAGACTGCATGCACGGCGCCTTGGAGCGGCGCTGTCACGACTGTCCGGGCTTGCGCCGCAAAGACCTGCTCCACCAGCGTGGCAGGCATCGCGCCGCCGGTCGCCATGGCTTCGCGGCCGAGCGGTCCGATGCGGTTGACCGTGAAGCCGGCGGCCGTCGCGGCGCTTTCAAATGCTTCCGCCGATGTGGTGGACTGCAGCGTCGCGATCTGATCCTGAACGATTTCGACCCGTTTCTCAGCTTTCCAGGCATCGGCCGCCTGCCCGCGGACGGCGTCCAAAGGTTTCGGCGCGGTCGGATGGATCGCATCGACCACCAGCGTCACGAAGACGCCGTCCTTCAACTCGATCAAGCCGCTTTGGTCGCCAGCCGCGCGCTCGAACACGCCGGCGAGGAAGGCCTGGTCCTTCGGGAGCGCGATATTGACCGCGCCCGTCCGGTCCGCGCCCCGCCGGTCGATGCCCGTCAATTGCGTGATCGGCAGGTTGGCGGCCTTCGCGGCCGCCGCGAGGTCGCCGCCCGCGGCGAGCGCGTCTTCGGCAGCGTGGGCAGCCGTCACCTGCGCGGTTTCCGCGGCTTCCTGCTGCATTTGCGTCCGAAGCGCTTCTTTTAGCGTCTCAAAGGGGACAGTCGTTTGCGGCGTCACGGTTTCGACCAGAACGACATGCCAGCCAAGCGCAGTCCTGATCGGACCGACGACCGCGCCGTCCGCGCCCTCCGCTGCAGCGAATGCAGCGTCGGCGACGGCCTTTGGGAAGACCTGGTCCCGGGTCAGGGCGCCAAGCTCGGTCACGGCGCCGCCCGCGGCTTCGGCGGCGGGCTGAAATCCGGCCGAAACGCCGTCCGCCGCGGTCACGAAGGCCCGCGCTTCGGTTTCGTCCTGAAAGAGCGCCTGGACGAGCGTGCGGGTTTCGGGCTGCACGAATTGGTCTTTCGAATCCTCATAGCGATTGGACAGTTCCGCTTCGGAAATCTGGATCGAACGGGCGACTTCGTTCCGGGAGACGATCAGGGCGCGGACGTCGCGGCGTTCAGGCTCCGCGAAATCCTCGGCATTGCTTTCGACATAGGCCTTCAATTCCGCCTCAGTCGGCTCCGGCGCTTCGACGCCGGCCGTCGGGGCCGTGACATGCAGGGCAGAGCGTTCCTGCCGCTCCAACACGAACATCGCTTCGACAAGCGGCAGCGGCGGCGGGACCCGGGCGGCGACGGCGTCGCCAAGTTGGCTGCGGGACAGTTCCGTCTTCAACCCGGCGACATAAGCGTCTTCGGTCATGCCCGCCGCGAACAGGGTGCGCCGGAACAGGCCCGCGTCGAAGCGGTCTCCAGTCTGAAAGCTCGGGTTCGCCTGGATCGAGGCGGCGACCGCGCTGTCGCTGACGTCGATGCCAAGGTCCAGCGCTTCCATATCCAGCGCCGCCTGGCCGATCAATTGCTGCAGCGCTGCGTCGCGCAGCGTGCCTTCCGGCAAGGCGCTGGCGTCGAAATTCCTTCCGAGCATCTGCCGGAGCTGCTCCAGTTGGGAGCGCTCGGCCGAATCCAGGGCGGAGCGGCGGATTTCGATCTCCCCGACTTCCGCGACGACCGGATTGGTTTCCGGCGTCAGATAGTCGCCAATGCCCCAGACTGCAAAGCTTAAGATCAGCAGAAAGAAGAGGATCTTGGCCACCCATCCGGCGGCGCCGCGGCGCATGGCGATCAGCATACTGGACCCAGTCGTCGTTGAAGGAATTTAAGGCGGCGGACTATAGGCGCCGCGCCGCCCGGCGGCAATGCGGACGCTTTGTCGCCTGCCGCTTGGATGCTATCAACGAGAGTATAACGGAAAAGCGGAAGGGGCGCATTGCATGGCCGAACTGGGCTATCTCATCGCGGGCAACTGGAAGATGAACGGATTGAGCGGCGATGCGAAAGCGCTTGCCGCAGCCGTGGCCGCCGGGGCCGGCGCCGCGCCGGCCGGGGTCGACCTGCTGATCTGTCCGCCGGCGGCGCATCTGGCGTTGGCGGGGGACGCCATCGCCGGGACGGCCGTCAGGCTCGGCGGGCAGGATTGCCACGAGGCCGCCGGCGGCGCCTTCACCGGCGATATCTCCGCTGAGATGCTGAAGGACCTCGGCTGCAGTCATGTCATCGTCGGCCATTCCGAACGCCGGGACGGCCATGCCGAGGGCGACGCCCTGGTCTGGCGGAAAGCCAGCGCCGCCTTGCGCGCCGGGTTGATCCCCATCGTCTGCGTCGGCGAGACGGAGCAGGAACGCCTATCCGGCAAGGCGGAGGAGACGGTCGCGCGGCAAGTGCGCGCGTCCGTCCCCGATGGGGCCGACGGGACATGCCTGGCGGTCGCCTATGAGCCGGTATGGGCGATCGGCAGCGGCCGGACGCCGACGAACGACGAGATCGCCGCGGTGCACAAGGCGATGCGGGCGGCGCTTGTCGGCCTGCTGGGCGATGCCAAGGGGGCGAGCGTCAAGCTGCTCTATGGCGGATCGGTCAAACCGGGGAACGCGAAGGAAATCCTGGCGATCCATAATGTGAATGGCGCGCTTGTCGGCGGCGCCAGCCTGAAAGCCGCTGATTTTCTGGGGATCGCCGCCGCGGCCGGCGCTTAATCCAGGGCCTGCGTCGCTATAGGTCTGGCGTTTCGGCGGCATGGGCTGTAGACACACGATTTGGCCGTGGGCGAGACGCTTGACGGCTCCCTTTGGTATGAAGAGCGCGTAGATGACCCAAATCATCCTGACCATTCATATTTTGATCGCGGCGGCGCTGGTCGTCGTTGTCTTGATGCAGCGGTCCGAAGGCGGCGGCTTGGGCATTGGCGGCGGCGGGGGCGGCGGCAGCTTGATGACCGGCCGGAGCGCGGCGAACCTGCTGACCAAGATCACCGGCATGCTCGCAGCCGCATTTTTCGCGACGAGTCTCGGGCTCGCGATCATCTCGAGCGGTTCGAGCGCGCCGCGCTCGATCATCGATGAGATCACGCCGCCGGCTCAACAACAGGAACCAAGCGCGCCATTGGCCCGATAGCGGGCTGACGGCTGGCGCCGGCGGGGCGAACGAGTGTCGACAAAGTTCATTTTTATTACCGGCGGCGTCGCGTCCTCCCTTGGCAAGGGCGTAGCGTCCGCGGCGCTTGGGGCGTTGCTCCAGGCGCGGGGCTATTCGGTGCGCATGCGGAAGTTCGACCCTTATCTGAACATCGATCCGGGCACGATGAGCCCCTATCAGCATGGCGAAGTCTATGTGACCGACGACGGGGCCGAGACCGATCTCGATCTCGGCCATTATGAGCGCTACACGAACGTCGCCGCCAGCAAGAGCGACAGCGTGACGACTGGCCGGATTTACCAGACCGTGCTGCAGCGCGAACGCAAGGGGCAGTATCTGGGCGCGACGGTCCAGGTCATTCCCCACGTCACCGACATGATCAAGGAATTCATCCAGGCGGACCTCAACGACGAGGATTTCGTCCTCTGCGAAATCGGCGGGACGGTCGGCGATATCGAAAGCTTGCCGTTTATCGAGGCGATCCGCCAGATGCGCCAGGATATCGGCGTCGAGCGGACCCTGTTCGTTCACCTGACGCTGGTGCCGTATATTTCCTCGGCGGCGGAACTGAAAACCAAACCGACGCAGCATTCGGTCAAGGAACTGCTGGCGTCAGGCATTCAGCCCGATCTGTTGCTGTGCCGCTCGGATCGCGAGATTCCGGCCGACGCCCGGCGGAAAATCGGCCTGTTCTGCAATATCCGCAAGGAGCGGGTGATCCAGGCGATCGACGTCGACACGATCTACGCGACGCCGCTGACCTATCACGACGAAGGCTTCGACATCGAAGTCCTGAAGCATTTCGGCCTGCCGACGGATACGCCGCCAGACCTCAGCGCCTGGTCGGATATCGTCGAGCGTATCCGGCGACCCGAGGGCACGGTCAGGATTGGCGTCGTCGGCAAATATGTCGAACTGAAAGACGCCTATAAATCCCTGATCGACGCCTTGAATCACGGCGGCATCGCCAATCATGTCAAGGTCGAGATTGAGTGGATCGAGGCGGAAGCCTTCGAGAAATCGGGCACGACGGAGCGGCTGGAGAATGTGCACGGCATTCTGGTGCCGGGCGGCTTCGGCGAACGCGGCTCCGAGGGCAAGATCCTCGCCGCGAAGTTCGCGCGGGAGCATAAGCTGCCGTATTTCGGGATCTGCTTCGGCATGCAGATGGCGGTGATCGAAGCGGCGCGCTCGCTTGTCGGCTGGAGCGACGCCGGGTCGACGGAATTCGGCCCGACCATGCGTCCGGTCGTCGGCTTGCTGACGGAGTGGGCGAAAGGCAACACCGTCGAACGGCGGTCCTCCGAGGATAATCTCGGCGGCACAATGCGGCTTGGCGCATATCCAGCTGCGCTCGCGCCAGGCAGCAAGGCGGCCGAGATTTATGCCGATAGCCTGATCCACGAACGCCATCGCCACAGGTATGAGATCAACGTCGCCTACCGGAAGGAAATCGAGGCGGCGGGATTGATATTTTCCGGTCTTTCGCCCGACGGCCGCTTGCCCGAGATCGTCGAGTTGAAGGATCATCCCTGGTTCATCGGGGTCCAGTTCCATCCGGAGTTGAAATCGCGGCCGATGGCCCCGCATCCCTTGTTCAGCGCCTTTATCGAAGCAGCGCTGACCCATTCGAGATTGGTATAAATCCATGGCCGCCTTGAAGCACACAGTCGATGTCGGCGGGGCGGTTTTCGATCAGACCCGGCGCTTTGCCCTGATCGCCGGCCCATGCGCGATCGAAAGCCGCGCCCATGCCCTGGAAACGGCGGACGCCTTGCGGGCGATCGCTGGCCGGGTCGGAGTCGACCTGGTCTACAAGTCGTCCTTCGACAAGGCCAACCGCACCAGCCTGGACAGCCCGCGCGGGATCGGCATGGCGGAAGGCCTGGATATCCTGGCGGACGTGGCGGCGACCTATGGCTTGCCGGTGACGACCGACGTGCATTCCGAAGACCAGTGCGCGCCAGTCGCGGAAGCGGTCGCCTTGCTGCAGATCCCCGCCTTCCTCTGCCGCCAGACCGACCTGTTGCTGGCCGCGGCGGCGACGGGCAGGGCGGTCAATGTCAAGAAAGGGCAGTTCCTGGCGCCATGGGACATGGCCAATGTCGCGAACAAGCTGGCCGCCGGCGGCGCCGCGGGCGTGCTGCTGACCGAGCGCGGCGCGAGCTTCGGTTACAACACGCTCGTCTCCGATATGCGGTCCTTGCCGATCATGGCGCGTTCCGGCGCGCCGGTCGTGTTCGATGCGACCCATTCCGTCCAGCAGCCGGGCGGCCTTGGCGGAACCTCGGGCGGCCAGCGCGAGTTTGTGCCGACGCTGGCGCGCGCGGCCGTCGCCGTCGGCGTCGCGGGCCTGTTCATCGAGACCCATCAAGACCCCGACGCCGCGCCAAGCGACGGCCCGAACATGGTGCCGTTAAGCGAATTGGAAGCGCTGCTGCGTACCCTGGTCGCGCTTGACGGGATCGCCAAGCAGGCGTCCTGACGCCCGCCAATCTTTCGCATTTGCTTTCGCCTTTTCGCCTTTTCTGAGGATCCAAGCCATGACCGCCATCGTCGATATCCTTGCGCGCCAGATTTTCGATAGCCGCGGCAACCCGACCGTTGAGGTCGATGTCGCGCTGGAAGACGGCTCTTTCGGCCGCGCCGCCGTGCCCTCCGGCGCATCGACCGGCGCCTATGAGGCCGTCGAGCTTCGGGACGGCGGGCCGGCGTATGGCGGCAAAGGCGTGATGCGGGCCGTCGGGGCGGTCAATGGCGCGATCGCCGACGCGCTGATCGGCATGGACGCCGAAGACCAGCGCCGCCTCGACCGCGTCATGTGCGACCTGGACGGCAGCGAGAACAAGGGCGTGCTTGGCGCCAACGCGATCCTGGGCGTCAGCCTGGCTGTCGCGAAGGCGGCGGCGGACGCCAGCGGCTTGCCGCTCTACCGCTATGTCGGCGGCGTGAACGCCCGGGTTCTTCCGACGCCGATGATGAACATCCTGAACGGCGGCGCCCATGCGGACAACCCGATCGACGTGCAGGAATTCATGATCATGCCGGTGGGCGCCGCCACTTTCACGGACGCCATGGCGGCGGGCGTCGCGACGTTTCAGGCGCTGAAGGCGCGGCTCAAGCAGGCGGGGCACAATACCAATGTTGGGGACGAGGGCGGGTTTGCGCCCAATCTCTCCAGCACCCGCGAAGCGCTCGATTTCATCATGGCCTCGATCGAGGATGCGGGACTGAAGCCAGGCGTCGACATTGCGCTGGCTCTGGACGCTGCTTCGACGGAGTTCTTCAAGAACGGCCGCTATGAGCTTGCGGGCGAAGGCAAGTCCCTGGACGGCGCCGGCATGGCGGACTATCTGGCGGCGCTGTGCGACGCCTATCCTATCGTCTCGATCGAGGATGGCATGGCGGAAGACGACTGGGCCGGATGGAAAGCCCTGACGGAGCGTGTCGGCAAGCGCGTCCAGCTTGTCGGCGACGATCTGTTCGTGACCAACCCGAAGCGGCTCGCCGATGGGATCGCCCAGGGCGCTGCGAATGCCATCCTGGTCAAGGTCAACCAGATCGGCACCCTGACCGAGACTCTGGACGCGGTATGGATGGCGCAGGGCGCGCGCTACGGCGCCGTGATGTCCCATCGCTCCGGCGAGACCGAGGATGCGACCATCGCCGATCTAGCCGTCGCAACCAATTGCGGCCAGATCAAGACTGGTTCGCTCGCCCGGTCGGACCGGCTCGCGAAGTATAATCAGCTGCTCCGGATCGAGGCGGAACTGGGCGACATGGCGCGCTATGCGGGCCGGTCCGCGATCGCAACAAGCTGAGGCGTTTAGACGGCGCTTGACGCCGAATCTATGAAATTCCGCGCAGAATGTTGTTGACGCAGGATTCTGGGCGTGATTCACCTAGGGGCATGCATGCAGCCCTCGAAATCAGGAAACGTCTCCGCGCCATTGTCTGGCCGCTGATGTTTGCTTGCCTGGCGGTCTATTTCGGCGTGCATCTGGTGCGCAACGACCATGGCCTCCTGGCCTTGCAGGCCTATGACATGCGGCTCGCCGAAGCGGAAAGCCGCTTGCAGGCGCTGACCGCCGAACGGGTAGCGCTCGAGCGGGAAACGAAGTGGCTGCGCCCGGAATTCACGCATCCCGACTCTCTCGGCGAACAGGCGCGGGTTGAATTGGGTATGGGTTTGCCCGACGAAGTCGTGATCCTGGGCCGTTGAGGCGCTGGGTCCGAAGGGCCTTTTCACAATATGGCGCGGCGATGCGTTGCGGCGGGACAGCAGCCCCGCTATGTGTCATGCTGATGGCTTAAGACGTCAGTCTGGCGAGATATTGGGAGGGGACGATGGCGCGAGCGGCTTCAAAATCCAGCGCGGCAAAAACCACAAAAAAACCGAGCAGCGCAGGCAAAGGCGCTGCCGCCAAGTCAGGATCGTCTTCGGCGGGTTCGACGTTCGATGCTGAGACAATCCTGAAATTCTACAACGACATGTTGCTGATCCGCCGCTTCGAGGAGCGCGCCGGCCAGATGTACGGCATGGGCCTGATCGGCGGCTTCTGTCACCTCTATATCGGCCAGGAAGCTGTTGTCGTCGGCATGCAGTCAGCGCTCGATCAACGGGATTCCGTCATCACCGGCTACCGCGACCATGGCCACATGCTCGCGGCCGGGATGGAATCCCGCGGGGTCATGGCGGAATTGACCGGCCGCAGCGGCGGCTATTCCAAGGGCAAGGGCGGCTCGATGCACATATTCAGCCGCGAGAAGCGCTTCTTCGGCGGCCATGGCATCGTCGGCGCGCAGGTCTCGCTTGGCGGCGGCCTGGCGTTTGCGGCGAAGTACAAGGGCGACGGCGGCGTCGCGCTCGCCTACTTCGGCGACGGCGCCTCCAATCAGGGTCAGGTCGCCGAGACCATGAACATGGCCTCTCTCTGGAAACTGCCGCTAATCTTCGTGATCGAGAACAACAAGTACGGCATGGGCACGTCGGTCAACCGATCCTCTGCCGGCGAGGCGCTTTACAAGCGCGGCATGGCCTATGGCATTCCCGGCGAGAAGGTGGACGGCATGAACGTCCTGACCGTCGCCGAGCGGGCCAAGGAAGCTGTCGCCCATGTGCGCGAAAACGGGCCCATGGTGCTGGAGATGGAGACCTATCGCTATCGCGGGCATTCCATGTCCGACCCTGCGAAATATCGCAGCCGCGACGAGGTCAACAAGATGCGGGACGAGCGCGACCCGATCGAGACTCTCCGTGAGCTCTTGTTGAGCGATAAGCTCGCCGACGCCGACGCAATCAAGAAGATGGACGCCGATGTCCGCGCCATCGTCGCGGACGCCGCGGAATTCGCCCAGCAGAGCCCGGAGCCGGATGCTTCTGAACTCTACACTGAAATTTTGGTCGACGCCTGAACGCGGCGCACGGGGGACTGATCATGGCGACAGATATTCTAATGCCGGCCCTCTCGCCGACAATGACCGAGGGCAAGCTGGCGAAGTGGCTGGTGAAAGAAGGCGACGTCGTGAAGGCGGGCGATCTTCTGGCCGAGATCGAAACCGACAAGGCGACGATGGAGGTCGAAGCTGTCGATGAGGGCACGATCGGCAAGATCGTGGTTGCGGAAGGCGCGGAAGGCGTCGCCGTCAATGCCGTGATCGCCGTGCTCGTCGCCGATGGCGAAGCTGCGCCAAGCGATGCGGGCGACGCGCCCAAATCCGACAAGCCAAGCGACGATGAGGACGAAGCGCCCAAAAGCGACAAGCCTAAAGGCGATGCGCCCAAAAGCGACGCGCCCACATCGGCCGCGCCGCCGCCGGCTTCGCCCAGGGTCGCTGCGGCGCCGAAGCCGATTTCCCTCGCGCCGATGTCGGAAGCCGCTGCGGCGGAAGCGAAGTTCTACGAGAACACGAAGTCGCTGACGGTTCGCGAAGCGCTCCGCGATGCGATGGCGGAGGAAATGCGCCGGGACGAGATGGTCTTCCTGATGGGCGAGGAAGTCGCCGAGTATCAGGGCGCATACAAGGTCAGCCAGGGCTTGCTGGATGAATTCGGCCCACGCCGGGTCATCGATACGCCGATCACCGAGCATGGGTTTACAGGCATCGGCGTCGGCGCGGCGTTCGACGGCCTGAAGCCGATCGTCGAGTTTATGACCTTCAACTTTGCCATGCAGGCGATGGACCAGATCATCAATTCCGCAGCGAAGACGCTGTATATGTCCGGCGGACAGATGGGCTGTCCGATCGTCTTCCGCGGCCCGAACGGCGCTGCGTCCCGCGTCGCGGCGCAGCACTCCCAGTGCTACGCAAGCTGGTACGCCCATTGTCCGGGCCTGATCGTCATGGCGCCTTATTCGGCCGGCGACGCCAAGGGCATGCTGAAGGCGGCTATCCGCAATCCGAACCCCGTCATTTTCCTTGAAAATGAAATGCTCTACGGCCAGACCTTCGAGGTTCCGGTCGATGAGGATTACGTCACGCCGATCGGCCGGGCGCGAGTGCTGCGCGAGGGCAAGGATGTGACGATCACGGCGTTCTCGCTGATGTGCCGGGATGCGCTGGCGGCCGCCGATCAACTGGCAAGCGAAGGCATCGAGGCCGAGGTCATCGACCTTCGCACCCTGCGCCCGCTGGATACCGAGACGATCATCACTTCGGTGCGCAAGACCAACCGGATTGTCTCGGTCGAGGAAGGCTGGCCCTATGCCGGCATCGGCGCCGAGATCGCGGCGACCATGATGGAGCAAGCCTTCGACTGGCTTGACGCCCCGGTCTTGCGGGTCACGGGCAAGGACGTGCCAATGCCCTATGCCGCCAACCTGGAAAAGCTGGCGCTGCCGCAGGTGGCGGACATCGTCGCGGCCGCGAAAGCGGTCTGCTACCGCTAACCGGATCACTCCGTCTCTGGGGGACGTTCATGGCGACCAATATTCTGATGCCGGCTCTGTCGCCGACGATGACCGAAGGCAAGCTTGCGAAATGGCTGGTCAAGGTGGGCGACGAAGTGCGGTCCGGCGACCTGATCGCGGAAATCGAGACCGACAAGGCGACGATGGAAGTCGAAGCTGTCGATGAAGGCACGATTACGGAACTGACTGTCGAGGAAGGCGCGGAAGGCGTCGCCGTGAACGCGGTGATCGCCGTGATCGACGGCGACGGCGAAAGTGCGGCCGCAGCGCCCAAACCGGATGCGCCAAAGGCAAGCAAGTTGGACGACGCCCCGAAACCGGAGGCTGCCGCTGCGCCATCGTCACCCGGAACGTCGTCGGCCGATTCATCGTCCGGCGACATCAAGGCGACGCCGCTGGCGCGACGGATCGCCGAGCAGGCGGGCGTATCGTTGAGTTCGCTGACAGGCAGCGGTCCGCAGGGCAAGATCACCAAGGCCGATGTCATGGGCGCATCGGGCGGAGGCGAAAAGCGGGCGCCGGCGGATGGCGACCGGGTGTTTGCAAGCCCGCTCGCGCGGCGCCTCGCGGCCGAAAACGACCTGCCGCTCGAGCGGATCGTCGGCAGCGGCCCGGACGGTCGGATCGTCAAGGCCGACATCGAACGCACATTGCGCGACGGTCTGCCCGAAGCGCCAGACGCGAAGAAAGCTGCCGAAGACGCGCCGAAGGCCGAGGCCAAGAAAGCCGCGGCGGCCGCGCCGGCGGACGCCGCCTATGACCTCGTGCCGCATACCTCGATGCGGAAGACGATCGCGCGGCGCCTGACGGAATCGAAGCAGACGGTGCCGCATTTCTATCTGACGGTCGATTGCGAAATCGACGAGCTGCTGCGCGTCCGCAAGGAAATGAACGCCCGTGCGCCGGAAGGGGTCAAGGTCTCGGTCAATGACTTTGTCATCAAGGCGCTGGCCGTGGCGTTGCGGCGGACGCCGAACGCCAACGCCAGTTGGACGGACGAGGGCGTGCGGCTCTTCAAATCGGTGGACGTTGCGGTCGCGGTCGCGCTCGAAGGCGGTTTGATCACGCCGGTCGTCCGCGATGCCGACCGCAAGGGCTTCGCCGAGATTTCGGCCAACATGCTGGATCTCGCCAAGCGGGCGCGGGCCGGCAAGTTGAAGCCGGACGAATATCAGGGCGGCACGACCAGCGTCTCCAATCTAGGCATGTTCGGCATCAAGCAGTTCGACGCGGTCATCAACCCGCCCCAGGGGACGATCCTGGCGGTGGGCGCGGGCGAGCCGCGGGCCGTTGTGAAGAACGGCGAACTCGCGGTCGCGACCGTCATGACCTGTACGCTCTCCTGCGACCATCGCGTCGTCGATGGCGCCTTGGGCGCGGAATTGCTGCAAGCATTCAAGAGCTTGATCGAATTCCCGGCTGGCATGCTGCTTTAAGAAGATTCTGCACGGAAGGACTGGGCCAATGGCTGGGCAGGACTACGACCTGATCGTGATCGGCGGCGGACCGGGCGGCTATGTCGCCGCTATTCGGGCCGCGCAGCTTGGGATGAAAGTGACGGTCATCGAGAAAGCGCATCTCGGCGGCATCTGTCTGAACTGGGGCTGTATTCCGACGAAGGCGCTGCTGCGCTCGTCCGAGATCTGGCACATCCTGCAGAACCTCAAGAACTACGGTCTGTCGGCCGATAATCTGAACTTCGACATCGAGGCGATCGTCAAGCGGTCGCGCGGCGTCGCCAAGCAGCTTTCCGGCGGCGTTCAGCATCTTCTGAAGAAGAACAAGGTCGACGTCGTCATGGGGGCCGCCAAGCTGCTCGGCGGCGGCAAGGTCCAGATCGACGGCGATAAGACCCTGAGCGCGCCGCATATCATCATCGCGACCGGCGCGCGGGCGCGGTCCCTGCCAGGGCTTGAGGCGGACGGCGAGCGGGTCTGGACCTACAGGGAAGCGATGACGCCAAAGGACATGCCGAAGTCGCTGCTGGTCGTCGGGTCCGGCGCCATCGGCATCGAGTTCGCTAGCTTCTACCGCGACCTTGGCGCGGAGGTTACGGTCGTCGAGATCATGGACCGCATCCTGCCCGTCGAGGACGCCGAGATTTCAGCGGCGGCGCGCAAGGCGTTCGAGAAGCAGGGCATGCGCATCCTGACGGAAGCCAAGGTCACGAAGCTCGACCGGAAGGCGAAGGACGTGACCGCGACGATCGAGGTCGGAGGCAAGACCGAGACCATCACGGCGGACCGGGTGATCATGGCGGTCGGCATTATCGGCAATACCGAGGACATCGGCCTGGATGCGACCAAGGTGAAGGTCGACCGCGGCCATATCGTGACCGACGAGTGGTCGGCGACCGATGAGCCCGGCGTCTACGCTATCGGCGACGTGACGGGCCCGCCCTGGCTCGCGCACAAGGCGAGCCATGAGGGCGTGATCTGCGTCGAGAAGATCGCGGGCCAGAAGGGCCTGCATCCGCTCAACAAGGCCGGGATACCCGGCTGCACCTATGCCCGTCCGCAGGTCGCGAGCGTCGGCATGACCGAGCGCGCCGCGAAAGAGGCAGGGCGTGACGTCAAGATCGGGCGCTTCCCGTTCATGGGCAACGGCAAGGCGATCGCGCTTGGCGAACCGGAAGGCATGGTCAAGACCATCTTCGACGCCAAGACCGGCGAATTGCTTGGGGCGCACATGATCGGCGCGGAAGTGACCGAACTGATCCAGGGCTATGTCGTTTCCCAGACCCTGGAGACGACGGAGGCCGAGTTGATGCACACGGTATTCCCGCATCCGACCCTATCGGAGATGATGCATGAATCCGTGCTTGACGCTTATGGCCGCGCGATCCACTTCTAGGCCATGACCAGCGAAACCCACGCCATCGCGCCCGCCCCGAAGGGCGATCTGCGCCATCCCGAGAAGCGTAATCGGCCGGAATCGGCGCCGAAGCGCAAGCCGGACTGGATCAGGGTGAAAGCGCCTGTTTCGGAAGCCTATCGGGCGACGCGGGATATCGTGCGCGCGAATGGCCTCGTGACAGTCTGCGAGGAAGCGGCATGTCCGAATATCGGCGAATGCTGGGCGAAGCGCCACGCGACGATGATGATCATGGGCGCGATCTGCACGCGCGCCTGCTCCTTTTGCAATGTCGCGACGGGACGGCCGGGCGCGCTCGACGCGATGGAGCCCGTCAATGTCGCCCAGGCCGTGGCGGAGCTTGGCCTGAAGCATGTCGTGATCACGTCCGTCGACAGGGACGATCTGCCGGATGGCGGGGCGCAGCATTTTGCCCGGACGATCAAACACATTCGCGACAAGAGCCCGGAAACGACCATCGAAGTCCTGACGCCCGACTTTCTGAAGAAGGAACGGGCGCTCGAGGTGGTCGTGCGGGCGCGGCCGGATGTGTTCAACCACAATCTTGAAACCGTGCCGCGGCTGTATCCGAGCGTCAGGCCGGGCGCGCGCTATTTCCACAGCCTCCGCCTGCTCGACCAGGTCAAGCGACAGGACCCTTCGATTTTCACGAAATCTGGATTGATGGTCGGCCTCGGCGAAACGCGGGACGAAGTGCTGCAGGTCATGGACGATATGCGAAGCGCCGAGATCGATTTTCTGACCATCGGCCAATATCTCCAGCCGACGCCGAAGCACCATCCGTTGGACCGGTTTGTGACGCCGGACGAATTCAGGGCCTATGCGCAAAGCGCCGAGGGCAAGGGCTTCCTGCTGACATCTGCGACGCCGCTGACCCGCTCCTCCTATCATGCGGATGAAGATTTCGCTCAATTGCGCGCCAACCGCGCCGCTCGCCTCGCCAAAGCGGCGCGCTGACGCCATGCCCTCTCACGCCGAGCGCCGGTTCCTGCCTTACAAGCGGGACGACATCTACGAATTGATCGCAAACGTCGCGGCCTATCCGGAATTCCTGCCGTGGTGCCTGGCGGCCCGTGTCCGGCCGATCGACGCCACGTCCTTCGAGGCCGATCTGGTGATCGGCTTCAAGATGATCCGCGAGACGTTTACCTCCCGCGTCGACCTGGCGCCGCCGGACCGCCTCGACGTCACCTACACCAAGGGCCCCATGCGCCATCTGGATAATCGGTGGCTGCTGGAGGAGGCGGACGGCGGCTGCATCATCGATTTCGATGTGTCGTTCGAGTTTCGCTCCGTCATCCTGCAACGGCTGATCGGGGCGTTGTTCGGCGAAGCTGTCCGGCGGATGGTATCGGCGTTCGAAGCCCGCGCGCGGGCGGTGTGCGTGCCGGTCAGCGACAAGCCCGCAACCGTTCTCGCCTGAGCATCCGGCCTATTTGGCCGCGCCGAGCAGAAGCTCCAGCGCGCGCCCGACCGTCTTGATCCGAACCGCCCGCCGGTCGCCGCTGAAGTGCTGGCGTTCCGCATGTCCGGCTTGGCCCTTCCTTTGGACAGCCAGCCAGACCGTGCCGACAGGCTTGTCAGGCGAACCGCCGCCTGGGCCTGCGACGCCGCTGACGGCGACCGCGATATCGGCGTCATCGGCGGCCGCTTCGAGCGCGCCGGCAGCCATCTCCAGTACGGTTTCGCCGCTGACTGCCCCATGATTGCTAAGCGTGCCGGCTTGCACGCCCAACATCGCCATCTTGGCTTCGTTCGAGTAGGTCACGAAGCCGCGCCCGATGACATCCGACGACCCGGCGATTTCCGTCAGCGCGCCGACGATCAGCCCGCCGGTGCAGGATTCAGCCGTTGTGACGCGGAGGCCCTGCTTCCGGCACGTATCGAGGACGGCGAACGCGCTCGCTTCGATCTGCGCTTCCGATGGCATTGTCTTCATGGCGCTTTCCTTTGTCGTCCGACGTCCAGGGTTCATCCGGCGATGGATACTGTGGCCGACGCCATGGCCGCAATGCCTTCTTCCCGCCCGGTGAACCCAAGCCGCTCCGTCGTGGTCGCCTTCACGTTGACCCGCTCCGGCGGCAAATTCAACAGGCTGGCCAGATTGGCGCGCATCGCCTCCCGGTGGGGGCCGACCTTCGGCCGCTCGCAGATAATCGTGACATCGACATTCTGCAGCAAGGCGCCGATGGCCGCGGCATCGGCCGCCGCGCGCTCCAGGAATATGCGTGAGGCGGCGCCCTGCCATTGCGAATCGCTCGGCGGGAAGTGCTGGCCGATATCGCCGGCGCCGATCGCGCCCAGGATCGCATCGGTGAGGGCGTGCATGGCGACATCTGCATCCGAGTGCCCGACTAGCGCCCGCCCATGGGGGATGCGGACACCGCACAAGGTCACGTGGTCGCCAGGGCCGAAGGCATGCACGTCATAGCCGGAGCCGACGCAAATCCGGCCTTGGTCGCGCAGCAGGGCTTCGAGCATGCCTTTATCGTCCGCAGTCGTGAGTTTGTGCAGCAGCATGGAGCCCGGCACGATCGCCGTTTGCAAGCCGGCGAGCCTGGCCAGCGCAATATCGTCGGTCGCAGGATGATCTTGCGACGCCCGGTGCGCCTTCAAGATGGGGCCGAAGCGGAAGGCTTGCGGCGTTTGTCGCCCGACGAGCTCTGAGCGGTCGATTTCGGTCCCGAAACGCCCATCGGCGGCGGCGCTCAGGGTATCGGCGACCGGCAGGGCGGGCGCCGCGCCGTCGTGCTGCTCGAGGGCCGCCAACAACGTGTCGACCATGTCGCCCGGGACAATCGGCCGGGCTGCGTCATGGATCAGGACGATATCGGGCGAGGCGGGCGCGGCGGCGATCGCCTCCAGGCCAAGGCGCACGCTTTCCTGGCGGGTCGCGCCGCCGTCCGCCCGGATGATATTTGGGAGATCGGTCGTTTGGGCCGCGAAAACTGTCGCCATATCTGAAGCGGTTACACAATAGACGGCGGTCACGCTCGGGTCGCCTGCGAAGCGGCGGAGGGTCCGGCGGAGCGGCGATGCGCCAAGCAAGGGCTGGAACTGCTTGGGCAGGGAGCCGCCGAATCGGACGCCGCTTCCCGCCGCCATGATCAGGGCGGCGACGCTTGGGGGCTGCGGCATCGGACTCTCCTTGGAAAACTTCGATCGGGGCTGCGACACGCTAGCCTTCAGACGGTGAAAGGGGTAGCCAAATTCAAATTATTGCCTATAAAATGACCGATAGGTCGCTCTGCCTAATTTATAGACATATGCGGCTGAGCGTAGCGCGTTGGAGCCTCAAATGGACGGAGATGGGCCGCACGCCATCGACTTGTTGAATTCCTTGCCGACGGCAATGCTTGTCGTCGGCGCCGACGACCGCCTGCTTTTCGCCAATCCCGCGGCGGAAACCTTTCTGCAGACCAGCGCTCACCAGTTGAGCCAGATGACCTTGGACGAGTTGTTCGGCCGCGGCAGCGCCATCGGGGCGCTGATCCGGTACGCCCGGTCGGAAATGATTCCGATGGCGGAGTTCGATGTCCAGGTGACGACGCCGCGGACGCCGCCCGACCGGGTATCGATTTCGACGGCCCCGGTGTTCAGGAATGGCGAACCGAGCGCCGAGGGCGAAGTCATCGTGCAATTTTCTCCGATCTCGATCGCGCAGCGCATCGACCAGCAGATGCGACGGCAAGGCGCAGCGCGCTCGGCCGCCGGCATGGTTTCGGTGCTGGCCCATGAAGTGCGCAACCCGCTCGCGGGGATTCGCGGCGCCGCGCAGATCATCGAAAGCGTGGTGGACGGCGAGGAAAAGGCGCTGACGCGCCTGATCGCCGACGAAGTCGACCGGATCAGCAATCTGATCCAGCGCATCGACGTATTCGCCGAAATTGGACCGGCGCCGACCGCGCCGGTGAACGTTCACCAGGCGATCGACCGGGCGCGCAAGGTGCTGGAGACAAGCGGCGCGTTCGAAGGCCTGCGCATTGTCGAAGCTTACGATCCGTCCTTGCCTGCCGTACGGGGCGACTTTGAAGGTCTGGTGCAGATATTCCTCAACCTGATGAAGAACGCCGCCGACGCGGCGCTTGAGGGAGGGCGGGAAGTTGTTCTCAAGACCCGATATCGCCACGGGGTGCGGCTGGCGGCGGCCAAGCGCCACGATTCTGGCGCATTGCCGATCGAAGTTCTGATCCAGGATAACGGTCCCGGCATCCCGGAAGATTTGCAGCGCAATATTTTCGACCCGTTCGTTTCCACCAAGGCCGACGGTCATGGTCTGGGCCTCGCGGTCGTCGCCAAGATCGTCGGCGACCATGGCGGCGCGGTCGAGTTTGAAAGCGAGCCGCGCCGAACCGTCTTCACTGTTCACCTTCCCATGTTTGTCGATGCGGAGATTCGTCCATGACCAAAGGCTTGATTTTGTTGGCGGACGACGATCGGTCGATCCGCACTGTCCTGACCCACGCCTTCATGCGCGCTGGCTATGACGTGAAGGCGACCGGCAACGCGGCGACGCTTTGGCGCTGGGTCAAAGATGGCCTCGGCGACCTTGTCGTGACCGACGTTGTGATGCCCGACGAAAGCGGCCTTGATCTGCTGCCGCGCATCCGCAAGGCGCGGCCGGGCCTCAGGGTCATTGTCGTCAGCGGCCAGAACACGCTGATGACCGCGATCCGGGCGACGGAGCGCGGAGCGTTCGAATATTTCCCGAAGCCTTTCGACATGCGGGAACTGCTGGCGGTGGTCGAGCGTGCGGTCGCGGAGCCGATGCCGGCCTCGACCGACGCAAGGCCGCACGAGCCTGAGGAAGACCGTCTGCCCCTGAAGGGGCGGTCGCCCGCCATGCAGGAAGTTTACCGGATGCTGGCCCGATTGATGGGCACGGATCTGACAGTGCTGATTTCCGGCGAGTCCGGCGTCGGCAAGGAACTGGCCGCGCGGGCGCTCCATGATTTCGGGGCGCGGCGGCACGCTCCGTTCGTCGCGATCAACATGGCGGCCATTCCTCGCGAGTTGATCGAAAGCGAACTCTTCGGCCATGAGCGCGGCGCGTTCACCGGCGCATCCTCGCGCGCCGCCGGCCGCTTCGAGCAGGCCGAAGGCGGGACCCTGTTCCTGGACGAAATCGGCGACATGCCGCATGACGCGCAAACCCGCCTGCTGCGCGTGCTGCAACAGGGCGAGTATGTGCCTGTCGGCGGCGCCGTCCCGATCAAGTCGAATGTGCGGATCATTTCCGCGACCCATCGCGATCTTCGTCAGGCCGTTCGCCAGGGCGCATTCCGCGAGGATTTGTTCTACCGATTGAACGTCGTTCCCGTCCGCCTGCCGCCCTTGCGGGAGCGGAAGGAGGATATTCCGGAACTGGTAGCGCATTTCCTGATCGACGCGGAGAAGGAGGGCCTGCCGCGCCGTTCCATCTCTGAGCCTGCCCTGGCGGCTTTGAAGGAACATAGTTGGCCCGGAAATGTGCGCGAGCTGGAGAATCTCGTGCAACGGATCGTCGTGATGGCCTCAGACGAGATCATCGGGGAGCGCGCCGTACGCGACATTCTGGCTGAACATGTCGGCCAGTCAGGCGGGTCCGCCGAGGCCGATCCCCGGCTCGATCCGGCGGCGCGGTCGCTCGATGAACTGGTGGACGCCTATCTATCCCGTTATTTTGCCGAGTTGGGCGGCCGATTGCCCCCGGCGGGCCTTTACAATCGCATTCTTGAGCAGGTGGAAGGCCCCTTGATCGCGCATATGCTGACCGCGGTCGATGGAAACCAGGTGCGGGCGGCGGAATCGCTTGGCATCAATCGCAACACGTTGCGCAAGAAAATTCGCACCCTTGGCGTGCCGATGATGAGGGGGATAGGGCGCGCCGCGCGTTGACTTCCGGGGCGAATGCGACGACACAAACGCCCCAAGCTGACTGACTGAGACCGCCGTAAGCGAGCGCCCGCGCTTTGAACCCTATGGCGGGCTACCTGGGAGCCACGGGGCACATGGCAGGCTTGCTGACGCGATTGCTCTCTGGCCGCAGGCTCATGATCTTTGTGGGCTGCGTGACGTTGACCGCGTTTACGCTTGGGTGCTTTACCCTCGCGCTCCTGCTTGGCGTCGCGCCCCTGGTGCCATCGACGCCGGGCAATATCGTGTTCTCGCTGAACGCCAATCTGGTCGCGGTCGTCATCCTGGCGATGTTGATCGCGATCCGGGTCGTCAATCTGTTCCGACGGCGGCGGCGGGGCGGCGGCGGGGCGCGGCTCCATACACGGATCGCGGTCCTGTTCGGGCTGGTCGCTGCTGTGCCATCCATCCTGCTCGTGATCTTTTCCGTTGCTTTCCTGCATGTCGGCCTCGAGCAATGGTTCGGCCAGAAGGTCGAAGCGGCGGTCGGGCGCTCCCTGTCGATCGCCACGGCGTATTTGCGGGAACATCGGCTGGGGCTCGTGCGCGACACCTATGCCGTCGGATCGATTCTCGCCCGCGACGATGTGCGGGCCCTGGTGCTGGACAAAGCGTTCGACGATCAGGTTCGCCAGATCGTCGAACGCCGCGGCTTCTCGGAGATTGTCGTCTTCACGCCGACGGGCGCGGTGCTCGCGAAAGCCGGGGACGTTGACGACTTGAAATCCTCGACGGTGCCGAACTGGGCGTTGCATTCCGCGCGCACCGGGGAGCGCGCCGTCGTGATCCGGGCGCCGGATGAGCGGATGCGCGCATTGCTCTGGCTGCCCGAGACCGAGCAATTCCTGCTGGCGGGCCGCGCCCTGGACCCGAGCATTTCCCGGCACGTAGAGGGCGTGAACACTGCCGTCGGGGCATACCGCGAAGCCCTGGTCGAACGCACGACGATCGAGGCCCGGCTTTCCGTGCTGTACTTGGTGTTCGGCGTAACCTTCCTGCTGGCTTCGATCTGGGCCGGATTGATGTTCGCAAACGCGCTGGCGGAGCCGATATCGAACCTTATCCAGACGGCGGACCGGGTTCGCGCCGGCGACCTGTCGGCACGGGCGCCGGTGCGCGGGCGCGGCGATGAGATCGGCAACCTGCTGATCGGCTTCAATCGCATGACGGCGCAACTGGAGCGGCAACGGGACGAGTTGATCGCGGCGAATGCGGAGATGGACGAACGCCGGCGCTTTATCGGCGCTGTACTTGCCGGCGTAACCTCAGGCGTGTTGAGCTTGGACGACGACGGCATCATCCGCGCGGCGAACCGGTATGCGGAGGAAGCGCTGGCGCCCTCGGTCGATACGCTTGTCGGCAAAAGCCTGCAGGACATCTCGCCGGAAATGGCCGACGCGCTGGCGGGCGTCGACCAGGCCGACACGGAAATCCGGTTGGTGCGCAACGGACGGCAGCGCGTGCTGCTCGCCAGGGCGGCGATGGGGGCGGCGCTCGATCTGGAAGGGCAGGTGATCACGTTTACCGATATCACCGATCTCGTCGCCGCCAAGCGGCAAGCGGCATGGTCTGGCGTCGCGCGTCGCGTCGCTCACGAAATCAAGAACCCGCTAACGCCCATCCAGTTGGCGGCGGAGCGCCTGAAGCGCCGCTATCTGAAGGCCGTCGGCGACGATTCGGCTGTCTTCCAGCTCTGTTGCGATACGATCATCCGCCAGGTGGCGGCGCTCCGCGGCATGGTCGACGAATTCTCGGATTTCGCCCGGCTGCCGACCCCGGTCATGCAGACCGCGGATATGGCGGCCCTCTGCCAGGAGGTGATTTTCCTGCTCGAGATGCAGCACAAGCACGTCGCGTTCACGCTTGATGCGCGCGTCGGCGAAGCGGTCGTCGATTGCGACCCCGGTCAGATCACGCGGGCGCTGAACAATGTCCTGATCAATGCCGTGCATGCGGTGCAGGGCCGCGCGGCCGGCGCTGGCGGATCCGTGACCGTGTCGGTATCGAAGGTCGATTCCCAGATCGTCACGCTGATCGAGGATAATGGCGACGGTTTCCCAATAGATCTGTTGGAAAGCGTCGTCGAGCCGTATGTGACCACGAAGGAGGATGGGTCGGGCTTGGGGCTGGCGATCGTGCAGCGTATCCTGGAGGAACACGGGGGCGCGCTTAGCATCCGCAATCGGGGCGGCGTCGGCGACGGCGCTGCCGTCGAATTCAGGTTGCTCGCGCACGGCGAAAAGCGGGCGACCGCCGCATGAGCGGCGCCCGTCTGAAGGAGCTTTAGAGCAATGGCGATCGATGTTCTGGTCGTCGACGACGAGGGCGATATCCGCGGCATGGTCTCCGGCTTGCTGGAGGACGAAGGCTATAGCGTGGCGGTCGCCGCAAATGCCGATGCGGCGCTGAAGCGGGTCGCGGAGGACAAGCCAAGCGTTATTGTGCTCGATGTCTGGCTGGAAGGCAGCCGGTTGGACGGCATTCAACTGCTCCCGGAAATCCGGGCTCTGCTGCCCGAGGCCGTGATCTTGATGATGAGCGGCCACGCAGATATCGAGACGGCGGTCAAAGCGATCCAGGACGGCGCCTACGACTTTATCGAAAAGCCGTTCGCCGCCGACAGGATCATCATCTCCGTGAAACGCGCGGCTGAAGCGGCGGCGTTGCGGCGGGAGAATGCGGCGCTCCGCGAGCGCAGCCTGGCGGATTGGTCGCTGGTCGGCGCATCGCCTGTGATCCAGGCCCTCAAGTCGCAGATCCAGCGCCTGGCAGAGGTGAACAGCCGCGTCCTGATCGTCGGGCCGAGCGGCGCCGGCAAGGAAGTCATCGCCCGGTCGATCCATGCGGCGTCGCCCCGGGGGAAGGGCCCTTTCGTCGCGGTCAATTGCGCCGGCATCCGGCCGGACACCATGGAAGCCGCGCTGTTCGGCGAGCACTTGCCGAGCGGCGACATCGCGGACGGCCTGCTGCTCAGCGCCGATGGCGGGGTGCTGCTGCTGGATGAAGTGGCCGACATGCCGCTCCAGACCCAGGCCAAGATGCTGCGGGTCATACAGGAGCAGACCTTTACGCCGGTCGGGGGCGCCGCCCCACAGTCGGTCGATATCCGGGTGATGGCGTCGACCTCACGCGATCTCAAGGCTCTTGCCCGTGAGGGCGCGTTTCGCGAGGACCTCTATTTCCGCTTGAACGTCGTGCCGATCGCTGCGCCGCCGCTGACATCCAGGCTGGAAGACGTGCCTGTGCTGGTCGACTATTTCATGACCCGGGCAGCCTTGGCCGGGCAGCCGCCGCGCCGCCTTTCCGAAAGCGCGGTCGCGGCGCTTCAGGCGCATAGCTGGCCGGGCAATGTCCGCCAGTTGCGGAATGTGGTCGAATGGCTGCTGATCATGGCGCCTGGCGGCGTCGATGATGAAATCGGCGTCGAAGCGCTTCCGGCCGACATCCTGCGCGACGACCCGGGCGCGCTATTGGCGGAGCGGCGCGAAGAGATCATCAATCTGCCGCTGAAGGAGGCGCGGGAATTGTTCGAGCGCAATTACCTGACGCTGCAAATCGCCCGCGCCGGCGGCAATGTTTCTAAAACAGCGAAGGCCGTGGGCATGGAGCGTTCGGCGCTGCATCGCAAGCTCAGGGTCCTGAATATCGGCGACGGCAATGAGGAAGAAAGCTGATGCGCGTAATCGTTTGCGGCGCCGGTCAGGTCGGCGTCAGCATCGCCCGGCAGCTTGCCCTGGAAGGGATGGACGTCGTGGTCGTGGACCAGTCGGCGACGCTCGCCCAACGGCTTGGCGACTCGCTTGACGTGCAGGCGATCACTGGCCATGCGTCCGATCCGGAGGTCCTGCAACTCGCCGGCGCCGAATATGCCGACATGATCATCGCGGCGACTGTGTCCGATGAAGTGAACATGGTCGCCTGCCAGGTCGCGCACTCCCTGTTTGGCGTCACCAAGAAGATCGCACGGGTGCGAACCCAAGGCTATCTCTCGGAAAAATGGAAGTCGATGTTTGCGCGCGACCATATGCCGATCGACGTCATCATCTCGCCGGAAGCCGAAGTCGCCCGCGCCGTCGTGCGCCGCGCGACCTCGCCCGGCGTGTTCGAACTCATCCCGCTCATGGACGATCTGGCGCGGCTGATCGGCGTGCGCATCGGCGAAGATTGTCCGGTCATCAACACGCCGCTCCGGCAATTGACGGCGTTGTTCCCGGACCTTCAGATCACGGTTCTCGGCATTTCGCGCGGCGACAAGTATTTCGTTCCCAAATCCGACGACCAGATTTTCCCGAAAGACCGTGTGTATTTCATGGTCGCGACCCAGCATGTCGAGCGGGCGATGGCGGCCTTCGGCCATCATGAACGCGAGGCGCGGAGGGCGTTGATCATCGGCGGCGGCAACATCGGATTGCGGATCGGCGAGGCGCTCGGCGCCGGTTCGGTCGCGGTCCGTGTCGTCGAGCGCGATCGGATCCAGGCCGAACATGCGGACCAAACCCTAGCCGGCGCCATTGTGATCAACGGCGACGCGCTGGATCCGGAAATCCTTGAGGAAGCGGGCGCCAGCGTCAGCGATACCGCGATCGCGGTCACGAACGACGATCAGACCAACATTCTGGCGTCATTGCTGGCGAAGCGCCTGGGCGCGCGACGCACCATCGCGCTGATCAATCGCGCCTCGTTCTCGACGTTGGTCAGCCCTCTCGACATCGATGTGGTCGTCAATCCGCGGGATATCACGATCAGCACGATCCTCCGCCATGTCCGGCGCGGCCGGGTCAGGGAGGTGCATTCCATCGGCGATGGCTTCGGCGAGGTGCTGGAGCTTGACGCGCTCGCGACCAGCGGCATCGTCAACAAGACGATCGGCGAACTTGCAATGCCCGAAGGCGCGATTATTGGCGCAATCCTGCGAAACGGCGTCGTCGAAATGCCGAAACCCTCGACCTCGATCCGGGAAAGCGACCGCGTCGTGATCTTCGCCGAGGAGCGGGTCGTCCGCAAGATCGAACGGCTGTTTGAAGTCCGGCTGGAGTTCTTCTAGGACAGGGCAGCCTGAAGCGCCCGCATCATTGGTCATCGGATCGACCGAGGCGGCAAGGTGTGTATTTTACCAGTCTACGACCCAGCAGGAACGTCCTATGGCAGAGATCGTCTATTTGAACGGGGCTTATCGCCCGTCATCCGAGGCTACGGTGCATTATGAGGACCGAGGCTATCAGTTTTCGGACGGCGTCTACGAGGTCATCCTGGTCCGTCGGGGCCGGACGGTCGATGCCGCGCCGCACCTGGCGCGCCTGGATCGGTCGTTAGCCGCGCTCGATATCGACGCGCCGCTCGGGGCCGGGCCGCTCAACGTGATCGTTGCGGAAACCATTCGCCGCAACCGCGTCGTCGAGGGCCTGGTCTACATCCAGGTGACGCGCGGCGTCGCGAGCCGCGACCATGTCTTCCCAGGCCGCGCCAGGCCGTCGATCGTCTGCGTCGCGAAGAAGCGCGACTGGCCGGCCGCCGGCTCGAAGCCCAAGGCGATCAGCGCCATATCGGTTCTGGATGAGCGCTGGGCGCGCTGCGACATCAAGTCTGTCGGACTGTTGGCGAACGTCCTGGCGAAGGAGAAGGCGAAGCAGGGCGGCGGCGGTGAAGCGATCCTGGTTTCGGCCGACGGCACAGTGCGGGAAGGCGGCTCCTCCAACCTGTGGATCGTTACGGCCGATGGCCGTCTGCGGACGCATCCGCTGGACCAGCATATTCTGGGCGGCGTCACTCGGCAGGCGATCGTCGCGCTCGCTGAAGGCGCGCAAATCCATGTCGACGAAACCGCGTTCAAGATGGCGGACCTTCTCGGCGCGCGGGAAGTCTTCGTCACGAGCGCCACGTCGTTTGTAAAGCCCGTCACGAAGGTCGATGGCAAAGTCATCGGCGACGGCGCTGTCGGGCCGGTGACCCTGCGGCTGTTCGACCTTTACAACGCCCACACGCTGGCCTGAGGCCGGAACTTTACTTTGTCGCACATCTTGCCATCGCCGGATGACAGGCGCAGGTGTATGGTGGCGACAACAATAAAGCCGGGGGCCATTGGGGCAAATCCCGGCAGAATGGCGAAAAGAACATGAGCGGCGCAAGATCGCAAAACCTCCAGGACGTGTTCCTGAATTATGTCCGCAAGCAGAAAATGCCTGTGACGGTCTTCCTGATCAACGGCGTAAAATTGCAGGGCGTTATTACGTCCTTCGATAATTTCTGCATGATGCTGCGGCGGGATGGTCATTCCCAACTGGTCTATAAGCACGCCATTTCCACGGTGATGCCGTCCAGTCCGATCAATATGCAGGAAGCCGCCGGGATCGACGACGAAGAGGCTGAATAGCTTGAAGCGCGAAGACGGCGAATCGACCGCGAAAGCGCCGGCGCGCGCCATCATCCTGCGGCCGGAGATTCGCCAACGCGGCGTGCGGCCGCTGACGGCGGCGTCGCTCGAAGAGGCGATTTCGCTCGCGACCGGCATCGGCCTGAATGTCGTGCATGCGCGCGAGGTGAAGGTGTCGAAGCCGCGCGCCTCGACGCTGTTCGGCGAAGGCGTGCTCGAGGAAGCCAAGGGCGACGCGGATGCCTATGAGGCCGAACTGCTGATCGTCGACGGCAGCCTGACGCCAGCCCAGCAACGCAATCTCGAACGCGCCATGGACCGCAAGGTCCTGGACCGCACAGGCTTGATCCTGGAAGTCTTCGGGGAGCGCGCGCGAACCCGTGAAGGCGTACTTCAAGTCAGTCTGGCGGCGTTGAGCTACCAGCGGACGCGGCTTGTCCGGTCCTGGACCCATCTCGAACGGCAGCGCGGCGGCGCCGGCTTCACCGGCGGCCCTGGCGAGCGGCAGATCGAACTGGACCGGCGCATCATCGACGATCAGATCGACCGGATCAAAAAGCAACTGGAAGAGGTGCGGCGCACGCGCGCCCAGCACCGCAGCGGCCGCAAGCGCGCCGAGGCGCCGACGATCGCCCTGGTCGGATACACGAACGCCGGCAAGTCGACGCTGTTCAACCGGCTGACCGGCGCTGGCGTGCTGGCGGCGGATCGGCTGTTCGCGACGCTCGATCCGACCATGCGCGGCATCGGCCTGCCCTCGGGCCGGCCCGCGATCCTATCGGACACAGTGGGGTTCATCGCCGAACTGCCGACCCAGCTCGTCGAGGCGTTCCGCGCGACCCTGGAAGAAGTGTCGGAAGCCGACGTCATCCTGCATGTCCACGATCTCTCCAACCCCGACCACGCGGCGCAAGCCAGCGATGTGCGCGGCGTTCTGGCGGAGCTTGGCATCGAGACCGAAGACCGCATCCTGCTCGACGTTTACAACAAGGCGGATGCGGCCGACCCGGGCGAGCGCGCCCTCGTCGAAGCGCAGATCGCCGTCAAGGGCGGCGCCATCGTCTCCGCCGTGACCGGCCAGGGCGTCGACGGGCTGATGGCGGAGATCGACCGCCTGCTGGCGCGCGAAGCCTCAGACGTCGTCCTGCGCGTGCCCTGCATGGAAGGCGAGGCCATTGCCTGGTTGCATCGGGTCAGCTTCTCCGTTGAGACCGAAGCGGCGGGCGACGATCTGCTGCTCCGGGTCAGCCTGCCGAAGGCGGAAATCGACCGTTTCATGAAGCGTTGGTCGGAAATCGCCATTGTCGAGTCGGCCAGCGTCAGAGGCAGCTCATGATGCGGGATCTCGATCTGGACGCCGTGACGGCGATCATCGTCGAAATCGCGCGTGAGGAAGTCAAAGGCAAGCTGGGCATGCTGTCGCGGTCGGAGATCACCGAAAAGTCGGCAGGCGATTTCGTCACCACGGCCGATCTCGCAGTCGAACGCCGCCTGGGCGCCGCATTGATGGACGTATTGCCCGAGGCGGACATCATTGGCGAGGAAGCCGTCGCCGAAGGCCGCGCTTCAATTGCCGCCCTTGCGGGCGACGGGTTGAACTGGGTGATCGACCCGATTGACGGCACGGGGAATTTCGCAATCGGCATGCCGCTTTCGGCGGTGATTCTGTCGCTCGTGCGCAACGATGAAATCCTGGCAGGCTGGATCCACGATCCCTTCGGCGACCGGACCTTTGTCGGGGCGCTTGGGGGCGGGGCCTGGTTCAATGGCGGCAAGCTTTCCTGTCATACGCCCGACGATCTTAGGCTGATGAACGGCTCAGTTTATGGCCGCCAGTTTCGCGACAGACCGGAGTTTCAGGACCTGTGGGCGCGCGGCCGGCGCCGGCTTGGGGCAGTCTTCAACGCCCGTTGCGTCGGGCACGAGCATATGTCGCGGCTTGCAGGCCTCGCGCATTTCGGCTGCTACTCCAGGCTGTTGCCATGGGATCACGCGGCCGGGTTTCTCATGCACCGGGAAGCTGGCGGCATCGCGCGGCTGATCAATGGCGGCGAGTATCGGCCGTCGAACCCGGCGGTGCCGGGTTTGCTTGCGCCGGATGAAGATGTTTGGAACATTCTTCATGAAGCGCTGGTGGGCGGCGCCGCTATGCCGTCCGTCAAAAACAATAAAACGGGGGAATGAACATGGCGAAGGTTGCGTTTCTGGGTCTTGGGGTCATGGGCTATCCGATGGCGGGGCATCTCGCGGCGGCCGGCCATGAGGTGACGGTCTATAATCGCACGGCCAAAAAGGCGAACGCCTGGGCGAAACAGCATGGCGGCGCGGCGGCCAAATCGCCGAAGGCGGCCGTGGCAGGCGCGGCCGTCGTCTTCGCCTGCGTCGGCGACGATCCCGATGTGCGCGCGATCGCCATGGCGGAAGACGGCGCCTTTGCCGGCATGGCCAGGGGCACGGTGTTTGTCGATCATACGACGGCGTCCGCCGAACTGGCGCGGGAGCTGCACGGGGCGGCGAAGAAGCAAGGGATCGGGTTTATCGATGGTCCGGTTTCGGGCGGGCAGGCGGGCGCCGAGAACGGCGTGTTGACCGTGATGTGCGGCGGCGAGGCGGCGTCCTTCAAGAAGGCCAAGCCGCTGATGGAATGCTATGGCCGCGCGGTCACCCTGCTGGGTCCGGTCGGCAGCGGCCAACTCGCGAAGATGGTCAACCAGATCTGCATCGCTGGCGTCGTCCAGGGGCTCTCGGAAGGCATCAATTTCGGCATGAAGGCCGGCCTGGATATGAAAGCTGTGCTCGAAGTGATCTCGAAAGGCGCCGCCCAATCCTGGCAAATGGAGAACCGCGGCGGCACCATGATCGACGACAAGTTCGACTACGGTTTCGCCGTCGACTGGATGCGCAAGGACCTTCGCATCGCCATGCAGGAAGCCGAGCGCAATGGCGCTCGCTTGCCGGTGACGGCGCTGGTCGACCAGTTTTACAAGAATGTCCAGCAAGAGGGCGGCAAGCGTTGGGATACCTCCAGCTTGATCCACCTGCTTCGCAAATAGCGGCGGACCGAGGTCAGGGCTTTCGGTCCTTGGCAATGCGGGCGTCGCGCTTGGCCTGATCCCAGGCGGCGTCCTGGGCCTCCAGACTGGCGGTCGCGGGATTGCAGCCTTGATCGCGTAGCCGCTGCTCCATCGCCCGGAAGCGCGTCTCGAACTTGCGGTTGGCCTGCTTCAGGGCAACGTCCGGGTCGACATCGAGCTTCCGCGCGAGATTGATCGCCGCGAACAACAGGTCGCCGACTTCGGCCTCGGTTTCGTCAGGGCCGGTCGGCGCCGCCTTGACTACTTCCAGTAGTTCCTCGTGGGTCTTCGCCAAAGCGTCGCGCCAGTCAGGAAAATCGAACCCGATCCGGGCCGCGCGCTTCTGCAACTTCAGGGCGCGGGAGAGCGGGGGCAGGGTCGCAGCGACGCCGGCGATCGCGCTGTCCGGCGCGTCGTCGCCGGTTTGGCGTTTTGCCTGCCGCTCCGCCGCCTTGATTGCTTCCCACTCAACCGGACCGGCGGCCGGGTCGCCGCCGGTTTCGAAGATATGGGGATGGCGGCGGATCATCTTGTCGGCGATGGCGTCGGCGATATCGGCAAACGTGAAATCGCCGGCCTCGTGGCCGATCTGCGCTTGAAAGACCACCTGCAACAGAAGATCCCCCAACTCGTCGCGGAGGTCCAGGACGTCGCCGCGCTCGATCGCCTCCTCGGCCTCATACGCTTCTTCGATGGTGTAGGGGGCGATGCTGCCGTGGGATTGCCGCAGGTCCCAGGGGCACCCGTCGACGGGATCGCGGAGGCGCCGCATGACTTCCATCAGGCGGGCGAGGGCGTGCGCGGCGGGCGCTGGGTCCGTGGGCATTGCTGGCAAACCTTATCGGCGGACGGGGGGCAAGTTTAGGCGCATGCCGGGTCTGGACGATAGAAGATGTCTTGCGCGCAGCGCAGGATCCGAGATTCCGCTGTTGGCGATCGACCTCGAAACGCCTATCTTCGGCGATCCGATCGGAATGGAGGAGACATTCGACATGGCGCGCATTTTCTTGGCGGCGGCCGCGGCGTTGGCGGTGGGATGGAGCGCGGTCGCAGTTGCGCAGGATGCCCCGAAATTTCCCCTGGAACTGAACCGGCTGGAGCAGGACAGCGATATTTGCCGCGTTTATCTGAAGGTCCAGAACCCGGAAGACGCGACGATCGAGGCGTTCAAGCTGGACCTCGTGTTTTTCGACAAGAAAGAGATCATCCGGAACCGCCTCTATGTGGAGCTTGGCCCGCTGCCGGCGCTCAAGACCGGCGTCCGCCTGTTCGATTTGCCGAACTTCCAATGCGACGCGCTAGGCTCGATCCTGCTGAACGACGTGGTCGATTGCACCCGCGCCGATGGGCAGCCGCTCGACTGTCTGAAGCGCCTGGAACTCTCGTCGCGCGCCGGCGTCGCGCTCAATTACTGATCGCAGACGCATCGTCGGCGGCTGGAACCATAATCAGAGTTTGGTCGGGTTGGGCGCGTCGCCGTAGATGACCTTTGGATCGAAGACCTTCTCTGTTTCTTCGTAGCGCAGCGTCAGGTCGCCGAGGCCGCCGACCGGCAGCGAGCGATAGAAGCATGAGCGGTAGCCGACATGGCAGCTCGCGCCGCCCGCGACATCGACCCTGACCCAGACGCAGTCCTGATCGTCGTCGATGCGCATTTCGCGGACGGTCTGGACGAGGCCGCTGGTCGCGCCTTTGTGCCAGAGCGCCTGGCGGCTCCGACTGTAATAGACGGCCTCGCCGAGTTCGATGGTGCGCTTCAGCGCCTCGGCGTTCATATAGCCATGCATCAGCAGCTCGCCGGAGGTAAAGTCGGTCGTGACGACGGGGATGAGGCCGTTCGCGTCGAACTTCGGCGCCAGCTCGTCGCCTTCCTCCACCTGTTCGATGGTGACGCGCGGCTTAAAAATGCTGTCCGCCATCGGGGGCAAATCTCCAAAAGGGCGTGTTGTTTGATCGGTCCGCGGTATACATACTGACCAGACGTCATATTTCCAAGGCGAGACGCGCCCCTTTGGACGCGAATTCGCATATCGGGAGCGAGCATGTCCGGCGAAGCCGACGCCCAGACGACCAGCGAGACGCCAGATGCGGACTCGGCCCAACATCAGATTGTCGAGGAGTTCCGGTTCTTTGACGACTGGGCCGACCGCTATCGATACATCATCGACCTCGGTCGCGACCTGGAGCAATTGCCGGAAGCGGAGCGCACGGACGCGCGGCTGATCCGGGGCTGCCAGTCCAGGGTCTGGCTGGCGGAGACCGCGGTCGACGGCCGTATCCGGTTTCAGGCTGCCACGGATGCAGCGATCGTCGCTGGGCTGATCGCGCTGGTCCTGCGCGTCTACGACCGCCGCACGCCTGCGGAAATCCAATCGACAAAGCCCTGGTTCGTCGAGAAGATCGGGCTGCAGGACCATTTGAGCCCGACGCGGTCCAACGGTCTTCATGCTATGCTCGGGAAAATTCAGGACATCGCGAGGAGCGCCGGATGACGGGCGAAGGCGACGCCATGCGGGAACTTTACAATGGCCGCGTCATGGCGCTGGCGAACGATATTCCCCTGCAACGGCGCCTCGATGCGCCGATGGTCACGGTCGAACGGCGGAGCCCGCTTTGCGGCAGCCGGATCACCGTCGATCTGAATCTCGATGGCGGCGTCGTGACGGACTACGGCCACACGGTCCGGGCCTGCACGCTTGGCCAGACCGCGGCCTCGATCATGGCGCGGCATGTGGTCGGCGCCGATATCGCGACATTGGCCAAAGTCGCCGCCGCCGTCAGGGCCTTGCTGAAGGATGGCCCGCCGATCCCCGACGGCCTCTGGCCGGAACTGGCCTATCTGGCGCCGGCGCAGGGCTACAAGTCGCGCCATGGCTCGATCCTGCTGGCCTTCGAAGCGGTCGAACAGGCGATTGAAATGCTCACCAGGAACCAGGATGCACGTGTTGGCTGATACCTTCGATACTGTCATTGCAAACGGAACCGCTGTAACGCCGAGCGGAACGGCCTTGGCCGATATCGGCGTGATCGGCGGCCGGATCGCCCGGATCGCCGCGCCCGGCACGCTCTCCGGCGGCCGGACCGTCGACGCCAGGGGGCTGCATGTGCTGCCGGGCGTCATCGATACCCAGGTGCATTTCCGCGAGCCCGGCGGCGAGCACAAGGAAGACCTTGCGACTGGCGCGGCGGCGGCGGCGATGGGCGGCGTCACGGGCGTCTTCGAGATGCCGAACACCAACCCCTCGACCGACAATGTCGCAGCCTTGCAGGACAAGCTCGATCGCGCGGCCGGCCGGATGTGGGTCGAGCATGCGTTCTATGTCGGCGCGACGGACCGCAATCTCGACATGCTTGGCGCGCTGGAGCTTGAGCTCGGCAGCGCCGGCGTCAAGATTTTCATGGGCAGTTCGACAGGCGGCCTGTTGCTGGAGGATGACGCCAATCTCCTGAAAGCGCTGCGGAACGGCAAGCGCCGGGTCGCGGTCCATGCGGAGGACGAGCCCAGGCTTCGGGAGCGCAAGCGGATCGCCGAGGAAACGGGCCATCCCCGCGCCCATCCAATCTGGCGCGATGAGATCACGGCGCTCCGGGCGACGGAGCGGCTGATTGCAGCCGCGCGGGCGACCGGCAGGCGGGTGCATGTGCTGCACATCACAACGGGCGACGAGATGCGCTACCTCGCGGCCCACAAGGATATCGCGACCGTCGAGACCACGCCCAACCACCTCACCCTGGCCGCGCCCGATTGCTACGAGCGTCTGGGCACGAAGGCGCAGATGAACCCGCCGGTTCGCGACCTGGCGCACCAACAGGCGATCTGGCAGGCGATCAACGAAGGCGTTGTCGATATTCTCGGCTCCGATCATGCGCCGCATACCCTGGAGGAAAAGGCGAAGACCTATCCTGCGACGCCTTCAGGCATGCCGGGCGTCCAGACCCTGGTTCCGGTGATGCTGACCCATGTCAACGACGGCAAGCTGACCCTGGAGCGGTTCGTCGATCTGGTCAGCCACGGTCCGAACCGAGCCTTTGGGATCGCCGGCAAGGGCCGCATCGCCGTCGGGTATGACGCGGATTTCACCGTCGTCGATATGGCGGCAAACTGGGAAATTACCGATGACTGGATCGAAAGCCGCTGCGGATGGACGCCGTATGCGGGCTTCAAGGCAAGCGCCAGGCCGATCGCGACGATCATCCGCGGCCAGGACGTGATGCGCGACGGCGCGTTGATCGGCAAGCCGGAGGGCAAGCCGATGCGGTTCCACGAAACGACCAGAGGCGAGGGCGTCTGAGCCATGATCATCGATTGCCATGCGCACTTCGCGCCCGAAACCATGTTCAAGCGGCTCGCCGCTGAAATCACGAAGTTTCCGAATGTCGAATTGCTGTCGAGCGAAGGCAAGTATCGTTTGGCCTTCAAGGGCCGCGCGCCGACCCGGCCAGTGATGCCGCGCTTGCGGGAAACGGACCAGCGCTATGCCTGGATGGACGAGGAAAAGCTGGAAGCCCAGGTCGTCGGCGGTTGGCTGGACGCTTTCGGCTATGAGTTGCCGGCGGCGGAAGGCGAGGCGTGGTCGCGCTTCACGAACGATGTTCTGCTCGAAAGCTGCGCCGCCGAAAAGCGCTTGTTTCCGCTTGCGACCGTGCCGCTCCAGGATGGCGATCGGGCGGCGCGCGTGCTTGTCGACGCGATGGCCGCGGGCGCGAAGGGGGTCATGATCGGAACCCAGCCTCAGGGCGTCGGCCTTGGCCTCGCGGCCGGTCTGGATGACGCCAGTCTCGCGCCGTTCTGGGCGGCTGCGTCGGACCTCGGGGCCGCCGTATTCATTCATCCGGAATACGATACGCTCGATCAGCGGGTGACCGCCTATGACATGGTCAATGCAGTCGCGCGCATCAACGATCTCACGACCGGCGTCGCGCGGATCGTTTATGGCGGCGTGTTGTCGCGCAATCCGGGCGCGAAGGTCATTGTCGCCACTGGCGGCGCGGCGCTGCCCTATGCCCTCGGCCGCATGATGCGCCATCATGCGCTGCACAAGGACGAGATGGCTGACCCGGCTGACGAATTCCGGCGGCTCTACTTCGACACCATCGTGTTTGAGCCGGAGACGCTGGATTTTCTTGTCGCCAAGGTCGGCGCCGACAAGGTCATGCTGGGGTCGGACTGGCCGTTCCCGATCGGGGACTTCCAGCCGCGCCAGGTGGTCGAAGGCGCCAAGCTTTCCGAGAGCGAGCGCGCCGGCGTCCTCGGCGGCAACGCCGCCCGCGTCTTCGGCCTGGGAGCCTAGGCCATGAGCGAAACCGCCCGACGGATCGCCGAACGCGGCAAGGCGCTTTTGAAGGACATGGTGGCGTTCGATACCGTCAGCCATCGCTCCAACCTCGAGCTGATCGCCTATATCGAAGCCTATTTCAAAGGCCTCGGGGTCGCGACCGAGCGCGTCTATAACGAGGATCGGCAGAAGGCCAATCTGTTCGCGACCATCGGGCCGGAGACCAGCGGCGGGCTGATCCTGTCCGGCCATGTCGATGTCGTGCCGGTCGTAGGCCAGGCCTGGACCCACGATCCGTTCGATCTGATCGAGCGGGACGGCAAGCTGTATGGGCGCGGTTCCTGCGACATGAAGGGCTTCGTCGCCCTGGCGCTCGCGGCCGCGCCGGAATTCCTCGCAGCCGACCTCGCGAAGCCGATCCATTATGCAATTTCCTATGACGAGGAAGTCGGCTGCCTTGGCGTGCGCGGTCTGATCGAGGTCCTGAACGGCAAGACCATGCGGCCCGCCATGTGCATCGTCGGCGAGCCGACCAGCATGCAGCCGGTGATCGCGCACAAGGGCAAGTGGAGCTATCGGGCGATCGTGACCGGTCTCGAATGCCATTCCAGCCTGGCGCCTCAGGGCGTCAACGCGGTCGAATATGCGGCCGAGGCGATCGCGTTTCTGCGCAAGATGGGCCGGGAGAAGATCGCAGCCGGCGCGCGGGACGAGATGTTCGATCTGGCGCACACAACTGTGCACGTCGGCGTCGCCCATGGCGGGTCGGCGGTGAATATCGTGCCGAACCGCTGCGAGTTCGATTTCGAGTGGCGGTATATTCCGGCCGACGATCCGCAGGATATCATGACGCAATTACGCGGCTTTATCGAGCATACCCTCGAGCCGGAAATGAAGGCGATCGACCCGTCTTGCGGGTTCGAGCTGATCGAGCGCTCGGTCATCCCAGGTTTGGAGATCGCCTCCGACCATGAAGTCGTCCGCCTGGCCAAGGCCTGTTCGGCGCGGAACGATCACGGCAAGGTCGCCTATGGGACGGAGGCGGGCCTGTTTCAGGAAATGGGCGCTATCCCGACGGTCGTTTGCGGGCCGGGCGACATCGCGCAAGCGCACAAGCCCGATGAATTCATCACGCTTGAGCAGATCGACAAAGCTGGCGCATTCTTCGAGCGCTTGGTGGAGCGGTGGAGCGCCGCTGCATAGATCGGTCAAGCAGAGCACGGAGCCCCTGCGTCCGTCCGGACGCGCCAGGGTTCGAGGCGAGGAGAGGCGGGATGGCGGACAATCGGATTTATGAGCCCTTTCAGGACGGCCCGCAGCCGCCTTACTTGACGAAGCACTACGGCCGGACGGCGCGCATGGCGCCTGAAGGCTTGCTCGCGGCTTCGCCGCGAACGCCGACCGAACTCGCCGGACCGAAGTGGCAAAACGGCCCTGACGCGGAAAAGTCGTTGGTGCATGGCGCGAAAGGCCTGGCGCTTGGCCAATTGATCCGCGTCGTGGTGCGGGTGCTGGACGAAGATGCCCGTCCGCAAAGGGGCGCCTTGGTCGAGATCTGGCAGGCGAACGCCGCCGGCAAGTACCAGCACCCGGTCGATCAGCGCGACGCGCCGCTGGATGAGAACTTCCGGTCCTGGGGCCGGGGGTTGACCGACGACCAGGGCGAAGTCGATTTCCTGACCATTCGGCCGGGCGCGTATCCCGTGCCGTCTTCGGGCGGTTGGTGGCGGCCGCCGCATATCCATATCTCGGCTTACGGCGACAGCATCTCCTCCAGGCTCGTCAGCCAGATCTATTTTCCGGGGGATCCGTTGAACCCGCTCGACGGCATCCTGCAAAGCATCCCCGATGTCCAGGCCCGCGAACGGTTGATGCTGAAGCACGATCCGAGCGCCGGGATCGCAGAACTTGCCCTTGGCTATCGTTTCGACCTCGTGCTGCGCGGCCGCGCGGCGACGCCGCTGGAGGGGTGACCCCATGACGCGCCTGACGCCGACGCCCTCGCAAACGCTTGGCCCATTCTTTGCCCATGGCCTGCTCCGGCCGAATGACGGCAATCTCGCCGGCCCGGACGCCATGGGCGAGCGGATCGTGCTGAGAGGGATTCTCCGGGACCATGAGGGCGCAGGCGTTCGCGACGCCTTGATCGAGCTTTGGCAGGCGGACGCCAAGGGCCGCTATCCTGGCCGCGACGCCGATGCCGATCCTGCCGTCAACGGGTTCGGGCGGACGATGACCGGGGCTGACGGCAGCTTCGAATTCGCGACCGTGATGCCGGGCGCCGCCGCCGGTACGGGAAACAAGCGCCAGGCGCCGCATTTCCTGATCGGCGTGTTCGCCGCCGGCCTGTCGCGGCGGGTGACGACCCGGATCTACGCGCCGGATGCCGGGGCATTGGCTGACGATGAGGTCTTCGGCGAGCTTCCGCCTGCGACCCGGGAGCGGATCGTCGCTAAAGCCTCCGGGGCGGGGCGTCTGGAATTCGAGATCAATCTGGGCGGGGCGAGGGCGACGCCCGCATTCTCCGACTGACTGCCTGGAGCCGCGCCCAGTCGCCAGCTCAGCATGCTGCGATGGTGACCCCAACGGGAATCGAACCCGTGTTTTCGGCGTGAGAGGCCGACGTCCTGACCGCTAGACGATGGGGCCGGTAGAGCGGCGGATCTTATCGCCGATCAGCGGCGAACGCGCAAGGGCCAGGCGATCGCTCTTGCGGGCAGAATGATGGTTATACCAATTTGCATTGATCAGAACCCGTGAGCCCATTGCCGACATCCGATGC
>ERZ888423.209-NODE-209-length-63606-cov-13.789854_pt1 | contig 63606 bp, 58 predicted proteins | sample MGYA00520523_ERZ888423 | MGnify/ENA primary metagenome ERZ888423 (study PRJEB32303, sample SAMEA104408611) | aquatic metagenome | biome: Brackish water; feature: Pelagic; material: water | place: Baltic Sea | collected 2014-06-08T10:24:00 | depth 30,27 m ... | reverse complement strand
AAAAATTGGTTTGGGTTTTGAATTTTGTTTGCGAAACAACAAACAAGAACCGCTCAACAATGCGGTTATCACAAATGCCAATGCTACTTTTTAAACTACTGATAACAAAATTCAAAATTATTGGCTTATTGGGTTAATGTATGCTTTTTAATTATTAATGTAAAACAAACGCAAAACCTTATCGTTCAAATGATACCGTTTTTTTATATTTGGGTCGCTTAAAAATTTTAGTTTATGGATGATTTTATGTTGTATTTAGAAATGGGACTTTACCATGTGATAGATTTAAAAGCTTATGACCATGTGTTATTTTTAATTGTTTTGGCAGTTGTTTTTAGTTTTACACAATGGAAAAAACTTTTGTGGTTGGTAACACTTTTTACAATTGGTCATTCAGTTTCATTGTCGTTATCAGCATATGAAATTGTAAAAATCAAAATAGAATTGATTGAGTTTTTAATTCCTGTAACTATTTTCATAACAGGAGCAACGAATATTTTCAACACAAAAAAAATCTCAAAAACCAAAGACAATGTCAATCTTATTTTTGCATTATTTTTCGGATTAATTCACGGCTTAGGATTTTCAAATTACTTTAGAGGAATGATTGGAAAAGAGGAAGATAAATTTTTACCTCTTGTTGAATTTGCTTTAGGAATTGAACTTGCACAAATAATCATTGTTATCGGAATTTTAATCCTTGGTGTGTTGCTTGAAAGCGTTGCAAAAGTTTCAAAAAGAGACTGGATTGTGGTAACTTCATCAATCGTAGTGGGATTTTCAATTCAAATGATGCTTGACAGAGTGTTTTGGTAAATAATTAACTAATTTTACAATCAAATATTTCTACTTTCGTTGTCTATGACCGAAGAAAAACAACTAAAATACGACATTGCTTATTTAAAGATGGCGCAAGAATGGGGTAAATTATCTCATTGCAAACGAAAACAAGTTGGTGCGCTAATTGTCAAAGATAGAATGATTATTTCTGATGGATTTAATGGAACTCCATCAGGATTTGACAATTGCTGTGAGGACGAAAATGGTGAGACAAAGTGGGAAGTGTTGCATGCAGAAGCCAACGCAATTCTAAAAGTTGCTTCTTCAACACAATCTTGCAAGAACGCAACTTTATATATCACACTTTCACCTTGCATACAATGTAGCAAACTCATTCATCAATCAGGAATTAAAAGAGTGGTTTATGCAAAAACATATAGAGATTCTTCAGGATTAGACTTTTTAGAAAAAGCGGGCGTTGAAGTTAAATATTTACCATATAATGAATAAAAATAATTTACCAATTTATTTTTCTTTAGCAGTAATTCTTGGGATTATTATTGGTGTTTTTTTCAGCGGAAATAACAATTCTTCTTTGCTCTCTAAAAAATCGGTTCAAGAACAAAAAATTAAAAAACTCATCAATTTTATCGAACAAGAATATGTTGATAATGTTAATACTGAAGATCTTTTGGATGGAGCAATTGAAGAAATGTTAGGGAAATTAGACCCACATTCCGTATATATTCCAAAAGAAAACTTACAAGCAGTTACCGAAAATATGCAAGGGAATTTTATTGGAATTGGTGTGCAATTTAGGATGATTAATGATTCAATTACAGTAGTTCAAACTATTAAAGGAGGGCCAAGTATCAAAGTTGGAATCAAAGCTGGAGACCGAATTTTAATAGCAAACAACGATACTTTGTATGGTAAAAGAATACCAAATAATGCCGTTCCAAAATACCTTAAAGGAAAACCAGAAACTCAAGTAAAACTCCAAATTTACAGAAAAACAACGGATTCACTTTTCACAGTCAACGTAACTAGAGATAAAGTAAATATCAAAAGCGTAGAATTGTTTTATATGATGAGTGGTTCTCTGGGATACATCAAACTAGATCGTTTTGCAAGAAACACGTATTCCGAATTTAAATCAGCATTGGCATCATTAATAAATAACGGGATGACTGATTTAGTCTTAGATTTACGTGAAAATGGTGGTGGATTTATTGACATTGCAAACCAAATTATTGATGAATTTTTAGAAAATAAAAAACTCATGGTTTTCACCAAAAACAACAAAGGAACTATTGAAAAGTATTTTGCAACTTCAACTGGTTCTTTTGAAAAAGGTGGTTTGTATGTTTTGATTGATGAAAATTCTGCTTCCGCTTCAGAAATTGTAGCAGGTGCTTTGCAAGACAATGACAAAGGAACTATTATTGGAAGAAGGTCTTTTGGAAAAGGATTGGTTCAAGTAGAAATGGATTTGGGTGATGGCTCAGCTGTGCGTTTGACAACAGCTCGTTATTACACGCCAACAGGACGTTCTATTCAAAAACCGTATGGGAAAAAAGCCATCAATGATTATTATAATGACTATGAAAACAGAATTGAAAACGGAGAACTTCTCAACAGAGACAGTATTAAAGTTATTGATTCTTTAAAGTATAAAACTCCGAAAGGGAAAATAGTTTATGGTGGTGGAGGTATTATTCCTGATGTTTTTGTGGCAATTGATACTACTGCTTATTTATCTGGATTTTATTTTAATTCGCTGAATGACTTTGCTTTTGATTATGTTGATGCAAGCAGAAAAAAACTTGAAAAATGGACTTTAGATAATTTTATTAAAAATTTTGACAAAGAAAACAGTGTCTTAAAAACGTATCTTAAATCAATTAAAGATAAGGCAAAACCATCTTTGAAAACTCAAAAAAGCATTGAAAAATATTTGATAGCTTCTATTGCAAATGTACTTTTTGGAGATCTTGGTTTTTATAAAATCATTCATCAAGAGGACAAAATGCTTCAAAAAGTATTGGAATTAGAAACCAAAAAAGAATAATATTTTATAAAAAATGATTACAATCACAACATCCAAAAACAAAAAAGTCTATTTCGCTTCAGACCAACATTTTGGCGCACCAACTTCTGAAGCAAGTTTGCCCAGAGAAAAAATGTTTGTTGCATGGTTGGAAAGCATCAAAAATGATGCAGAAGCTCTTTTTTTATTAGGTGATTTGTTTGATTTTTGGTTTGAATATGAAAAAGTTGTTCCAAAAGGTTTTGTAAGAGTTATAGGAAAATTAGCTGAAATTTCTGATAGCGGAATTCCAATTTATTTTTTCGTTGGAAACCACGATTTATGGATGAAAGATTATTTTGAAAAAGAATTAAACATTCCTGTGTATCATAAATCACAAGAATTTTTAATTAATAATAAAAAGTTCTTAATTGGTCATGGAGATGGTTTAGGCCCTGGAGATTTGGGTTTTAAACGCATGAAAAAAGTATTTACTTTTTCCCTATTTCAATGGTTTTTTCGTTGGTTACATCCTGATTTAGGAGTAAAACTCGGACAATACATGTCTGTAAAAAACAAATTGATTTCAGGAGAAGAAGATGCTAAATTTATTGGAGACGAAAAAGAATGGCTAGTACAGTATTGCAAAAAGAAACTTATCGAAAAACACTATGATTATTTTGTTTTTGGTCACAGACATTTGCCATTAGAAATAAAATTGAAACAAAATAGTATGTATTTTAATCTTGGCGATTGGATTCAGTACTATACATTTGGGGTTTTTGACAAAACTAGTTTTAGTTTGAATAAGTTTAACTAAAATCCCTAAAATTAAAGGGATTGTCTATCAATCTTTAACCTTGTTTTAACAGAATAATTTTGTTAAAATTGTAGTTTTGTTTACTTAAAAAATTAACAATCAATTTTTATATATAATGGACGTAGATGTTAGAGCTATTAATGAAAAAATAGAGAGAGAAAGCGCATTTGTTGACCTTCTTACTCGCGAAATGAACAAAGTAATTATAGGTCAAAAACAAATGATTGAAAGTTTGTTGATTGGCTTGCTTGGAAATGGTCACATTTTATTAGAAGGTGTGCCTGGTTTGGCTAAAACTCTAGCAATCAATACACTTTCAAAAGCAGTTCAAGGCAGTTTTAGTCGTGTGCAGTTTACTCCAGATTTATTACCTGCAGACGTTGTTGGGACCATGATTTACAACACAAAGGTAAACGACTTTTCCATCAAAAAAGGACCCATTTTCGCCAATTTTGTTTTGGCAGATGAGATCAATAGAGCGCCTGCAAAAGTGCAATCTGCTTTGTTAGAAGCCATGCAAGAACGTCAAATAACGATTGGAGATACTACTTTTAAATTAGAAGAACCTTTCTTGGTAATGGCAACCCAAAATCCTGTAGAACAAGAAGGCACCTATCCGTTACCAGAAGCGCAAGTGGATCGTTTTATGTTGAAAGTAGTAATTGATTATCCACGATTGGCAGAGGAGCAAATCATTATGCGTCAAAATTTAACGGGTGATTATTCATCGGTAAATCCAGTAATTTCAACAGAACAAATCATCAGAGCCAGAAAAATGGTGGATGAAGTGTATATGGATGAAAAAATTGAAAAATACATCTTAGATATCATTTTTGCAACGCGTTATCCAGACAAATACAAATTGCCTCAATTGAGAGATTTGATCAGTTTTGGGGCGTCACCTCGTGGAAGTATCAACTTGGCAAAAGCAGCAAAATGTTATGCTTTTATCAAAAGAAGAGGTTATGTAATCCCTGAAGATGTAAGAGCAGTTGTGTTTGATGTGTTGCGTCACAGAATAGGAATTACCTATGAGGCTGAAGCCGAAAACATTACATCTGTTGACATTATCAATTCAATTATTAACGAAATTGAAGTACCTTAATAGCTATTGGTTATTGGCTTTTAGCTGTCAGAAAATTACTAACTCCTAAAAGCTAATTGCAAACAGCTAACAGCTTACTAAATGGATACCAAAGAAATACTCAAAAAAGTTCGAAAAATAGAAATTAAGACAAAAAAATTGTCTAATAATATTTTTGGTGGCGAATATCATTCTTCGTTCAAAGGACGTGGAATGACGTTTTCTGAAGTGCGTCAATATCAGTTTGGAGACGATGTCAGAACTATTGATTGGAACGTAACCGCTCGTTATAACGAACCTTATGTAAAAGTTTTTGAGGAGGAACGCGAATTGACAATGATGTTAATGGTAGATATTTCTGGCTCAGAATTTTTTGGAACTACGAATCAATTTAAAAAAGATACGGTTACAGAAATTGCAGCAACATTGGCATTTTCTGCAACTCAAAACAATGACAAAGTAGGTTTGATTTTATTTTCTGATGCCATTGAATTGTATATTCCTCCAAAAAAAGGAAAAAGTCACGTGTTGCGAATTATCAGAGAATTGATTGAATTTCAGCCAAAAAGTAAGCAGACAAATATTTCTGAAGCATTGAAATTTTTATCAAATGTGATGAAAAAAAGAACGATTGTGTTTATGCTCTCTGATTTTATGGACGAAAATTATGAAAGGACTCTCAAAATTGCTGGTAGTAAGCACGATATCACAGGAATTAGAGTGTATGACAGGTTTGACGAAGAAATTCCAAATTTAGGTTTAGTTCCAATGATTGATGCAGAAACTGGAAACGTGCAATTGGTTAATACCTCTTCGAAAAATATCCGAAGAAATTATAAAGCAAATGCACTAAAATTGACAGATTATTATCAAAATACTTTCAAAAGAAGTGGCTCAGGAACCATCAACACAAGAGTTGACGAAGGTTATGTGAAAAAATTATTAGGCTATTTCAAACAAAAAGGAAGATAGTTTATATCAAAATGAGAAAAAAAATAATTTACATATTGTTCTTTTTAGTGACTTTTGGATTTGCGCAAAATCCAGTAGTAAATTCTCAAGTTGAAACATCAAGCATTCGAATTGGAGAACAATTTCAATTTAAAATTTCTGTAAACGGAACCGAAAATGTGATTCTTCCCAAAATGGTTTTAAAAGGCTTGGAAATTATTGATTCTGCAAAGGTGGATACTATTAATAATATGCTAATTCAAAAATATATTTTGACAGGTTTTGATAGTGGCGCTTTTTACATTCCTCAACAGCAAGTTTTCGTTAGAAATCAAGCATATTTTACAGATTCACTATTGATAAATGTTGCTACAGTTGAAATTGACACTACAAAAATCAAAAAATATCCAATAAAATCAATCAAAAGCGAGCCTTATGTTTTTGATGATTTCAAAATGTATATTTATTTATTGTTAGCTGCTTTGGCAATTATAGTTTTTTGGATTTACTATTTTGTGATTAGAAAACGAAAAGTTCAAGAGGAAAAACCACTTTATAAAATGTTGCCTCCTTTTGAAGAAGCCATTTATAAATTGAATGAATTGGATAGCAAATTATTGTGGCAAAACAATCACGTAAAAGAATATTATAGCGAATTGACTGAGATTGTTCGAAATTATATTGAACGTGAATTGCAAGTTCCTGCATTGGAAAAAACGACAGATGAAATCATTGAAATGTTACGAGATTTCCAAAATGCGAACACAATTAATACATCAAAAGAAACCATTAAAAAATTAAAAGAATTATTGCAAGAAGCTGATTTAGTGAAGTTTGCAAAATCAAAACCAATGTCAATAGAAATTGAAGAAGATAGAAAAGATGCGCAAGAAATCATCAGTAATTTGAAACCTAAACCAATAAAAAAAGATGAATTGGAATAATTTTGAATTTTTGAATCGCGAATTTTTATGGTTGCTAATTCTAATTCCTATACTGGCAATTTGGTATTTTTTGTCGAGAAAAAAAGAAGGAGCTACATTATTAATGCCAAGTGTAAAAGGATTTAAAGCGAACACTTCTTTGTTATCAAAACTGAAACCCGCACTTCATATTTTGAGACTTTTGGCAATTGCTGCAATTATTGTTGCTTTTGCAAGACCAAGAAATGCATCGGTAAGTAAAAAAATAAAGTCAAACAACGGAATAGATATTGTAATGGCAATTGACGTTTCTGCAAGTATGTTAGCGAGAGATTTGAAACCAAACAGATTAGAAGCACTAAAAATAGTTGCAGCTAATTTCGTGGACAGAAGACCAAATGACAGAATTGGAATTGTATTGTATGCTGGAGAAAGTTTTACGCAAACACCAATCACGAGTGATAAAAGTATTGTAAAAAATACGATTTCTGAATTACAATGGGGAGATTTGGATGGCGGGACAGCCATTGGAATGGGTTTGGGTTCGTCAGTAAACAGATTGAAAGAAAGCACCGCAAAAAGCAAAGTAATTATTTTGCTTACTGATGGTGTTAATAACTCAGGAAATATTGATCCAAAAACAGCTGCAGAATTGGCAAGAGAATTAGAAATTAAAGTTTATACAATTGGAATTGGAACCAATGGAATGGCTGATTTTCCATGGGCAAAAGATCCAATGACTGGTGTACTTAAATTTAAAAAACAACAAGTAGAAATTGATGAAGCGTTATTAAAGCACATCGCAAAACAAACTGAAGGAAAATATTTTAGAGCAACCAATAATAGGGATTTACAAGAAATCTATGATGAAATTGATAAGTTGGAAAAAACAGAAATGGAAGAATTTAAGTATTATAATTACGAAGAATTATACAGGCCTCTGATTTTATTAGCACTTGGTTTGCTTATTTTAGAATTTTTATTTAGAAACACGTTGTTTAAAAGTTTTATTTAGAAAGTTCGAAAATTAGAGTTTAAAAAAAGTAATGTACAGATTAGAAGAACCCGGTTATTTTTTGCTATTAGCAATCATTCCATTAATGATTGCAGTTTTTCTATTGGTTTTTTGGTGGAAAAAAAGAACGCAACGTAAATTTTCGAATGCGTTATTATTAAAAAAAATAGCGCCAAATTCATCTATTTTTAAAGCAAGTTTAAAATTAACAATGTTGTTGCTTGCAATCACATTTTTATCGATTTCATTGGTGAATCCGAAAATGGGTTCAAAATTGGAAACCGTTAAAAGGGAAGGAGTTGATGTGGTTTTTGCTTTGGACGTTTCCAAAAGTATGTTAGCGGAAGATATTGCGCCTAATAGATTGGAAAAAGCAAAACAAATTATCTCAAAAATCATTGATAATTTGGGCTCAGACAGAATTGGAATCATTGTTTATGCAGGAAATTCCTATCCATTATTGCCCATTACAACAGATCATGCAGCTGCAAATATGTTTCTGCAAAATGCCTATCCTGATATGGTTTCTAGTCAAGGAACAGCCATCAATGAAGCATTAGAATTGGCAAAATCATACTATAATAATGACGAACAAACCAATCGTTTTTTAATCATTATTTCTGACGGAGAAGATCATCAAGAAGAATCAAAAGAAGTTGCTCAAAACTTAATGAATGAAGGGATAAAAATTTTTACAATTGGAGTTGGAACAGACAAAGGTGGCCCAATTCCTATTCGAATGAAAGGAACAATCACTGGTTATAAAAAAGATGGAAAAGGAGAAACTGTCATCACCAAAAGAAATGTAGCCATTTTAGAAAATATTGCTGATGTTGGAGAAGGAAAATATATTGATGGCAATATCACTGAAAATCCTGTAAATGAAATTTCTGAAATCATCGCAAATGCCGAAAAAAATGAATTTGAAACCAAACAATTTTCAGATTATAAAGACCAATTTCAATGGTTTTTGGCGATTGCAATTTTATTTTTGTTGTTAGACGCTTTTATGTTCGACAAGAAAACAAAATGGGTAAGAAAAATTGATTTATTTAACGAAGAAAAAACAAAATAAAAATGAAAGCAGGACTAAATATGTTGATTATTTTTCTGATGCTATTTTCTAACTTCATATTATTAGCTCAAAAAGATTCAATTGCTTTGCAACGAAATGCAAGAAAAATGGTAAGAGAGGGAAATGCATTGTATGAAAAAGGGCAATTTACTGATGCTTCTGTTGCCTATAAAAAAGCATTAAATAGTAGCGCTTATTATGACAAAGCAAGTTACAATCTTGGAAACGCTTTGTATCAAAATAAAAACTTTCAAGAAGCAATTCCGCAATTCGAACTGACTGCAAAAACTTCTCAAGATAAGTTTACAAAAGCAGAAGCTTACCACAACATTGGAAACGCGATGATGGAAACAAAAAATTATCAAGGAGCTGTTGATGCGTTTAAAAATTCGCTGAGAAACAATCCAAAAGATGACGAAACTCGATATAATTTAGCAGTTGCTCAAAAATTGTTAGACAACCAAAATCAAGATAATAAGGATAACAAAGACAATAAGGACAATAAGGATAATAAGGATAAGAAAGATAAAAAAGACCAAAATCAAGATAAAAAAGAGGGAGATAATAAGGATAAAAAAGATGATAAAAACAAGGATGGTGAAGGAGATAAAGACAAAAAAGAAAATCAAGATACTAAAAAAGATGATGGGAAAAATGAGAAAGAAAAACCTAAACCTCAGCAAGGAAAAATGTCTCCTCAGCAAATAAATCAGTTGCTTGAAAGTTTAAATAATGAAGAAAAAAAGACTCAAAAGAAAATGAATGCTCAAAAATCTAAAGGAGAAAAAATAAAACAAGAAAAAGATTGGTAGATTTACCTTTTTTAGAAAATGAAATTGAAAATTTACATATCACTGTTATTTAGCTTATTATGTTGCTCATTATCTGCACAACAAGCAGAACTGAGTGTAACTATTAGCAAAAATAAACTTGGTTTAAATGAACGTTTGAAAGTTGAGTTTTCTATCAACAAACAAGGAGGAGATCATTTCACGCCACCAAAATTCAAAGATTTTAAATTAGTTGCAGGTCCAAGTCAATCTGTAAGTCAATCTTGGATTAATGGTCGTGTTACTTTTTCCCAATCTTATACCTATATTCTAAAACCAAACAGAAAAGGAGAGTTAATTATTGAAGCTGCAAGTATCGAATTAAATGGTGACATCATCAATTCTAAAATGATGAAAGTGGTAGTTACTGATCCTATTGACATTCCAGAAAACCCAAATGATCCAGAATATATTGCAAATCAAAATATCCATTTGGTGGCTGAAGTTTCTAAATTAAATCCTTATGTTGGTGAAGGAATTTATGTAGAATATCGTTTGTATGTTAGCGAAAATGTGAGTGTTTATGATACCTCTGTAACTGAAGCTCCACAATATAATGGTTTTTGGAATCAAGAAATTACAATTGACGGATATCCTGTAAAAATGGGAAAATTCAATGGTGAAAACTATAGATATATTGTGCTTCAAAAGGCATTATTAGTGCCAACAAAAACAGGAAATTTAACCATTGACCCAATGAAAATGGATATTGTAATTGGTGTTCCTTCGGGGAGAGCTGATTTTTTTGGAAATATAATTTCCAGAAATATCAGAAGAGAATTTGCTTCTCCCAAAAAAATAATCAATCCCAAAAATCTACCTTTAAATGGAAAACCTGACGACTTTACAGGTGCAGTTGGTGATTTCAATTTCAATGTTTCATTGAGTAAAGAGGTTTTAAAAGCAAACGAATCTTCACAAATTAAGATTGATATTTCAGGAAAAGGAAACTTAAAATTGTTTGAACTTCCAACAGTTAAAACACCTTCTGAACTCGAAAAATATCAACCAGAGAGAAAAGAAAATATTCGAGTAAACACTGATGGAATTCAAGGTTCTGTGAATGACACCTATACAATTGTTCCTCAATACAAAGGAAAATATAAAATTCCAAGTGTTTCATTTTCATATTTTAATCTAAGAGAGGAAAAATACAAAACCATTTCAACAGCAGATATGTATGTTGATGTGATTGAAGGTAAAGAAATTGAAATGTCAAGTAATTCAAGTTCAACTGGTAATTTAGAAAAGCAAGATTTAATTTCGACCAGAAATAGTTTTAGATATATTCAAACAAAAACAGTTTTTCAATCTAAAGAGACAGTTGATTTTTACGACACAAACACATTTTACTTATTGCTTTTATTACCATTTTTAGCAATTCCAATAGCAATAATTATTGGAAAAAGAAATGAGGAAAGAAATAGTGATTTGGTTGGTATCCGTTTAAGAAAGGCTGAAAAACTTGCTAGAAAATTCCTTTCTGAAGCTAAAAAACAATTTGGCAAAAAAGAAGCTTTTTATGAGGCTTTAGAACGCGCTTTACACAATTATTTAAAAGCAAAATTAAACATCGAAACCGGAGATATTAGCAAAGAAAATATCACTCAAATTCTTGAAGAGAAAAAAGTGGATGTTGAAACTATTTCGAAATTTATTGAAGTGTTACAGGCTTCTGATTTTGCCAGATATACTCCAGTTACCAATACAGAAATGAATAAAGAATTTGAAAAAGCGAGAGAAGTAATCGTTCAATTAGACAAACAATTATAATCATGAAAAAACTCTTTTTTTTATTATCGTTAATTGTAAATTCTATAGTTGCACAAAGTTTAGAAGATAATTTCTATGCTGCAAATGACTTTTATAAAAACGAAAAATTTGAAAAAGCGATTGAATTGTATCATCAAATAGCATCTCAAGGAAAAATTTCAATGGAATTGTATTACAATCTTGGAAATTCTTACTACAAAATCAACAAAGTTGGACCTGCAATTTACTATTATGAAAAAGCACTGAAAATAAATCCTCTAAATGAAGATGTGAAAAACAATTTGATTTTTGCAAAGCGTTTAGCATTGGACAATATTGAAGAATTGCCTCAAAATATCTTTCAAAAATTCAATAAACAATATTTACAAAAACTTTCTTACAATCAATGGGCAATTGTTGCTGTTGTTTTTTCATTCTTGACTTGTATCTTGTTTTTGCTATTTTATTTTGCGTTTTCATCATCCATAAAAAGAGTTTTTTTTGGTTTTAGTATCTTAAGTTTTTTGTTTCTAATTATTTCATTTTCAATTACGTATAATCAATTTTATTTTGACAAAAACAATAAAGAAGCAATTGTCTTTGCAGAAAAAATATCTGTTAAAAATGCGCCTACAATGAACTCTGAAGAGGTCTTTATTTTACATGAAGGAACAAAAGTTTTTGTTTTAGATGCACTAGATAACTGGAAAAAGATTAAATTAGCCGACGGAAAACAAGGTTGGATCAATGCAAAAGAAATAAAGGAACTATAAATATGATTGAATTTTCTAAATTATTTTTTTTAAGACTTCTGCTTTTACTTCTGTTGACAGTTAAGATTTCTTATGTTTTGTCGGAAACTTTTTCCATTATTCCCTCAGAACAAACCATCAATGCTTGTCAAGATCAAATTGAAATTGAGTATGAATTTGAAACAGACTTTTTTCAAAAACTCACCAAATATTCATCACTAAAACCTCTAAAAATCCTGGCAGTAAAACAGCCTGTTTTTAAAAATACTTTTTCTTATAAATTACACCCTATAGAGTTTACTCCACCACCACCTGAGTTTTTTGCGTAACATCAGAAGTTAACCTTAAGTTATTAATAAAAACCTTGCCTAATATTGGCATAATAAAAATTTATCAAAATAATTAAAACGTTAAAAAATGATTGAAAATCCAGAAAGGTTAATGAAATTTTTCAGTGAAATAAATCCAAAAAAATCAAAAAAGTAAAAAAATAAAAGATAACTATTACGATAATCTGCTTATAAATAACAAAGTTTGGGCAGAAGAAATTATTGTAAACGACAAAAATTATTTTATAAAACTTTCCAAAGCACAATCACCACTACTTTTATGGATTTGTTGCTCAGATAGAAGAGTTCCAGCAAACGTAATTAAGGGAACACTTTCTTGTGAAATATTTTTGCATTGAAATATTGCAAATATGTTTGTTATTACTGACATGAATATGTTAGTGGTAAGTTTAAAACGATAACGATAAAAAAATAATAAATAAATGAAAACATTAACAAAAGAAATACAAGAATCTATCACGCCAGCAATGGCTTTGAAATTGCTAGAAGAGGGCAACAAGAGGTTTGTAAATAATTTAAAGGCTAATCGCAACCTGTTACAACAGGCAAATGAAACATCAGATGGACAACATCCATTCGCTGTGGTTTTAAGTTGTATTGACAGCAGAACTTCAGCTGAGTTGATTTTTGACCAAGGACTTGGAGATATTTTTAGTATAAGAATTGCTGGGAACATTGTCAACGAAGATATTCTTGGCAGCATGGAGTTTGCCTGCAAATTGGCTGGCTCTAAAATAATAGTTGTGCTAGGACACACTAAGTGTGGCGCAGTAAAAGGAGCTTGCGACCATGCCGAAATGGGTAATTTAACTGCCTTGCTTGCCAAAATAAGACCTGCTGTAGATGACGAGTTGGTAACAAAAGATAATCGTACCTCAAAAAATGGAGAATTCGTAGAAAATGTTGCTGCAATTAATGTAAAAAGAACCGTAAAAGCAATCATGGAGAGGAGTACTATTCTTGAACACATGATAGAAAGCGGAGAAATTGGTATTATTGGAGGAATGCACGATTTATCAACAGGACAAGTTACTTACTATTTGGATACTACATTCATTGCATAGTTAAAAATATATAATATTTCAAAAAATAATATTCGAATAAAATGATTAAAAATAACTCTATATTCTCATCATTCAAGACCGACAGCCTTTCAGGGTTGGTCGTTTTTTTAGTTGCCTTACCTTTGTGTTTAGGCATTGCAGTTGCTTCGGGCGCATCGCCTTTTGCTGGAATTATTAGTGGCGTTATTGGCGGTTTAGTTGTAGGTTATTTGAGTGGAAGTTCTATGGTCCTGGAACCCGAAAAGGAATTGGAACAGAATACCCTGGACTATCAGTGCCCGGTCTCATCTCAAGGGCTGTCTTTCAACATTGGCGATTCCGCAAGAGCTATTATTGCCAAAAGGTCATTTAGAGCAGATTTCAGGTGGTTTTCTCAACAATACTTCACCTCCTCCAGAAGCGTAAAATCAAGTTCAGAGGGAAAATTCCCCAAGTTTCATAGTTTGAATTGTAAACACAAAAACGTAAAAAATTGAGTACGATGAAGAATTTATTTAAACATTTTAAAGGTGACTTTTTTGGAGGTATTACAGCAGGTATCGTAGCTTTACCCTTAGCACTGGCTTTTGGAGTTTCCTCAGGACTGGGTCCAGACGCAGGACTCTATGGGGCCATTTTCATTGGTATTTTTGCCGCGATGTTTGGTGGCACGCCAAGCCAAATTAGTGGCCCAACAGCGCCAATGACTGCTGTGAGTTTGGTAGTTATTTCAAGCATCATTGCTGCCAACGATGGAGATTTGAGTTTAGCTCTACCCGCTATTTTGGGCGTGTTTTTCTTGTCAGGATTAATTCAAATTGCCCTTGGTGCCATTCAAATTGGCAAGTACATCCGTTACATCCCCTATCCAGTGGTCTCAGGATTCATGACCGCCATTGGGGTTATTATTCTGGCCACCCAGTTTTTGCCAGTGTTGGGATATTATCCCAAGGAAGATATTGAATATGTCAACACCTTTAAAGCTCAATCAGAAGAGGTTTTGCTCGAAAAGATTCTCAAGGACGAAGCAAGAGAAGGCTATTTGGTGTTAGAAGATTTTACGGAAACTCAGCTTAGGGCTCAGAAAATTACTGAGGAGGGCATCATGAACGAAGCCCAGTTATTGGCTGGCGATAAAGCCAAATCAGTTTATGGGGCTCTGACGGCATTGCCTAGAGCACTAAATAATACCAATCTGCTTGAGTTGTGCTTAGCTCTTTTGACCATAATCATCATCTATGGCTTTAAGAGAATAACTACGGCAGTTCCTAGTACCTTGGTGGCTCTTTTTATAGTCTCCTTTGGTGCCGTTGCCTTGGGACTCGATTATAAACCAATCCCACAAATTCCTGAAGGCTTCCCAACACCCCGATGGGAAATTTTTACACAGTTTGATCTGGCTCGTATGACGCCCTATTTCATGACAGCAATATCCTTAGCGCTACTTGGAAGCATAGATTCACTTTTGACCTCAGTAGTTGCGGACAACATGACTAAAACAAGGCATAATCCGAATAAAGAATTGGTAGGACAAGGCATTGGAAATTCTGTTGCAGCTTTCTTTGGAGGCATACCTGGAGCAGGGGCAACGATACGGACGGTGGTCAACATCAATGCAGGAGGAAAAACCCGATTGTCGGGAATTATTGCAGGTTTACTGTTGTTGGTCATCCTTCTTTCTCTTGGTCCAATTGCCTCTCGAATTCCTGCAGCAGTCTTGGCAGGTATTCTGGTGACAGTTGGTATTGGGGTTATGGACTATAAAGGATTGAAAGCCATTCGAACAATGCAAAAAAGCGAGGTTTTTATTATGCTCTTGGTTTTAGTTTTGTCGGTCTTTTGGGATTTAGTCAGTGCGGTTGGTTTAGGAATGATTTTAGCAACCTTGATTTTTATGAAAAAAATTGGCGATGCCACAGCGTCTCAGGCGTCCATCGAAACCCTAGATTCTCCAAACAATGAATTCTGGACCGATGAAAAAACACATTTAAAAGCCATGATAGGACATGTCTTTATCAAGCACCTGAATGGCCCAATCTTTTTTGGCTCTACTTCGGAACTCAAACAATTGACCAGTCAGATACCGGCAGAGGCAAAAGAAGTGATCGTCCGAATGGATAAGGTGCCTTATATTGACCAAACTGGTCTATACACCATAGAAGATATCATTTTGGATTTAAATCAAAAAGACATTAAGGTTTCATTGGTTGGACTTAACCAACAACCTGCTGTGCTTTTGGAAAAAATCAAAATCATTCCGATTCTGGTGCCAAAAAGTCGAATTTTCAAGAGTTTTGAAGAATGCCTAAACTTTCTATCTCATGAAGAATAGGGGAATAACCGCAATCTTTTTAATTATTGAGGGCTGAAGATGCTAACAGCTAATTTCAAAACATCTGCTTTGTCAAAGGACATGGTTTTTGTTTTGAAATTGGCGTACATCTCCATTTGATCATCGTAATAGGGACTCACTGGACATCTGCAATTGAATTGAATATGACACAACCTGCAGTTTCGATATAATTAAAAAATTTTCAAGATCAATTTGAAATTTTAGATTGAAATTTCAGCATCAGGAAAAACTATTTTCCAGTCATTGGGTTGCTCTATAATTGATGGAAAAATGTTAGGTGCAATGATTTTTATAGGTCCAAAAAAAATAGATTCTTCTTTAACTTTTTCAGTTAGAAATGGAATTTTTGCATTTATTTTATCCATAAAAACAAAAATAATACTAAAAATAAGTGCTATTTTTAGGAAACCAAAAAAGCCTCCTAATACTTTATTAATCAATCCTAAAGCAGTTATATCTGCCATTTTTGTGAGTATTTTTCCCGTAAAAATTACCAACATAACCACTCCTAAAAAAGTAATAATATACCCAACAATTTTATTGGCTTTACTGTTCCAGCCTAGAATACTCTCTCTCAAAAAATCTTCAGCATAATACGAAAAATGAATCGCAACAAAGATTCCTAATAATACTGCCACTAACGAAGCAATTTCTGAAAATAGACCATTTATAAAACCGCTAATAAAGCCTATAATTAAAAAGGAAGCCAATACAATATCAAAAACAGTCATTGAAAAGAAAATTTATCCAAACCTACACCTTTTTTTTAACAATTTAAAAACGAAGCGAGTATCTTTACGTTTTTTAAACCAACGAGATATGACAAAAGAATGGAGTCTTAAAGAAAAATGGGATTTTTTGACAGAAAAGTTAACCGAAAAATTTTCTGAAGGAGAGGAACTAAATGTTGATGGGATTATTTATTTAATTGGAGTTCAAGAACTTGGAAAAGGTTATCGCACGTTTAAAAAAGATGAAAAACTCAATTTAATGCACATTGCTATTTGCAAATTATTGGAACCTTATGGCTATTACGAATTTGATTTTTTTGACGAAGATGGATGGCCTCACTATAAAATTATTACAGAATTGCCCAATTTAAAACCTGGTGAACAAACCATTTTAATGAAAGAAGCCATTCTGTCTTATTTTGAAAGTTTGGTTTTTTTTGAAGATTAAGTGACACTCAATTTACGTATCATTATTGACAAGATTTTTGGAAAAAATCGTTTTACATAAACCCCCAATTTTTCTTTAAATCCGCCAATATATACTTCCTCTTTTTTTTGTTGAATCGCTTTTATCATCAATTTCGCAAAACGTTTTGACTCAATGCCATTTTGAGTGGCAAGGTCCATTTTTTGCTGAGGACTTCCATCACCAGTCAACGCATTTATGGAAACATTAGTGTTTACAAAACCCGGGCAAACCAAAGTTACAGCAATATTGTCATTTTTATGTTCTGCTCTTAAACTATCAAAAAAACCGTGTAAAGCGTGTTTGCTTGCTGCATAACTTGAACGCAAAGGTGTTCCAATTTTGCCAACAATACTTGTGGTAACTACAAAATGCCCGTTTTTATTTTCGATAAAATGAGGTAAAATTTCTTTTGTCAAAGCAACTGTTCCAAAATAATTGACATCCATAATTCGTTTGTCAACCAAAATATTGGTATCTTTTACCAATGATCGTTGGCTAATTCCGCCATTATTTACCAAAATATCAATTTTTCCAAATGCTGAAATTGCTTCTGCAACTGTTGAACTTAACTGCAAATACTCTTCTAAATCTAACATCACAATTATTACATTTCCTGGGGATTTACAGTCATTTTTCACTTCAATTAAAGCCTCTTTACTTCTTGAGGAGATGATTAATTTTGCTTTTTTAAGGCTCAATTCAATTGCCAACGCTTTTCCAATTCCTGAGGATGCACCTGTAATCCAAATGACTTTATTTGTGAAATCCATACTGTTAATTTTAACGTTACAATATACCTATTTTAGTCCAGAAATAGTACTTTTGATGTGCTATTTGAAAAGTATTAGAACAGAAAAAATTTATGAAAAAATGATGAAAAATATTTTTTTGCTGCTTTTATTAGTTTCTTCAATAAGCTCTGCCCAACATAAAATTAAAGGAACACTTCACCCAAAACCAAAAACAGACTGGATTATTTTATACAAAATTGAAGGGACAAAACAGGTTTTTATAAATAATGCCAGTATAAAATCGGATTCTTTGAAAATTAGTAAGAAGAGAGAAGTCGTTGGCACTTTTGAAATTACACTTCCGCCGTCTGCGAAATCAGGAGCTTATAGAGTAACTTATGCAACTGAAGGTGCTGGTTTTGTTGATTTTTTTTACAATAAAGAAGATATTTATTTCATTTTTAATCCAGCTTTTCCTGATAGAACAATTTCATTTACAAAATCTGAAGAAAACATCTCATACAAAAAATATTTGGATGAAATTGGTGCTTTACAAGAAACTTTGGATTCTATCCAAGGTGCGGTTTTACAAAATCCAGCTTTAAAAAAAAATGATACTTATAAAAAAATTCTGTCAACCATCAATAAAGTACAAAACAAGTATCTTGAGCTTTCAAAAAACAAATATATTGAACCATTTGTGAAGGCCTTTTTGAGAAATAATTCCCCTGAAATTGAAACTTTTGCAGACAATTATATGAATAATCTTAAAAATAATTATTTTGACAAAATAGATTTTTCAAATAAAACTTTGATAAATTCCCAATTTTTGACAGATAGAATTTCTGATTATGTATTTTATCTTCATTATTCTGACGATCAAAATATGCAGCAAAATTTATACAAGGAAGGCATAAAAACAGTGATTTTAAAAATAAAAAATCAATCATATCAAAAAGAAATTATTGAGTATTTAATCTCTCAATTTGAAAGTTCTAAAAACGTAGAAATTATAGATTATCTATTTGAAAAACATTATAATGCACTCCCAGAAACACTGCAAGACAAAAAATTTAAAACAGAAAAATTAGCTTTTTTTGCAACTGAAATTGGCAGAATTGCACCTGATTTTTCTTGGACCGAAAAAGGAGGAAAAATGAAATTGTCGTCGCTTAATGAATCTGAAAATTATGTCTTAGTTTTTTGGAGTACAAGTTGTTCACACTGTTTGCTTGAAATTCCGCAATTACATACATTTTTGAAAAACAAAAAAAATATCAAAGTCATTGCTTTTGCATTGGAAAAAGATGCTTTTGTTTGGAAAAATTTCTCAAAAACCAATCTTTATGGATGGCACAATGTTTTGGGATTGAAAAAATGGGAAAATGAAGTTGCCAAAACGTATAAAATTGTCTCAACGCCAAGTTATTTTGTCTTGAATAAAAACAAAAAAATCATTGCAAAACCAGAAGAAATGGAGGGCTTAAAAGCACTTTTTGAAAAAAAATAATATGAGTCTTTTTATTGATACTGAACAAGTTTAGCATTTAGAAATATAAAAAAGCATCCTCAAAATGCTCAATTTTTGTTTGATTTTTTTCTCTTAGAATTGCAATAATATCAAACCGAACGCTGACATCTAAATCCCTTTTCTCGACATAATTATCCATCGCAAAAACAAGTAATTTTATTTTTTTTTTATTCACGAAATCTTCTGGATTTCCAAAATAAGCTGAGCTTCTTGTTTTTACTTCTACAGCAACTAATGTATTGTCTTTTATGGCAATAACATCAACTTCTGCTTTTAAATAGCGGTAATTTTTCTCCAGAATTTTATAGCCTTTCTTGACTAAAAAATCAATTGCTTCTTGCTCACCTTTGTCTCCTAATTCATTGTGATCAGCCAATTTTTTAAGTTTTATTTTTGATTAAAATTCAACGTTGAAGTATTTTTTTGGATGTTTAAAACGGCTTCTCTTCCAAAAATCAACGCTCTATTATCAGCTTCATGTCCTGCAGGAAAATCAAATAAAACAGGAATGCTTTTAGGAATTATTGCTAAAATTAGTTCTTCAGAAGTACTTCCCCAAGAAGTGGTATTTTTTTTGATTTTCGACAAATCTCCCACAATCACTGCTTTCAAATTATTGAAATATCCAGCTCGTTTTAAACTTTGCAACATTCTGTCAATGGAATAATGATATTCTCCAATTTCTTCAATGAATAAAATTTTTCCATCAGTATTCAATTGACTTTTTGAACCCAACATGGATGCCAAAATCGCCAAATTTCCCCCTACAATTTGACCATTCACTTTTCCAATTCGGTTGTATGTTGAAGAAGGAATTTCGTAAGACAATTTTTCGCCAAACAAAGCATTTTTAAAACTCGCAATAGTTTCAATAATTTCTTCTGGTTTTTCCTCCAAACTTGTTGGCATCATTGCATGCATGGTTTCAAAACCCAAATTATGAAAATGATTGTGAAACGCAGTGATATCAGAATAACCAATCATCCATTTTGGTTTTTTTGAAAATTTTTTGAAATCTAACCCATCCAAAATCCGAACGGAACCATAACCTCCTCTTGCAGCCCAAATTGCTTTAATTGAAGGATTGTTTAAAGCTTCTTGAAAATCTTGAATTCGTTCCTCATCTGTTCCTGCAAAATGGTTATTTTGCTTGAACACATTCTTACCAATAACTACATTTAATCCCCAAGAGATCAATAAACTTTTTGCTTTTTCTATGATTTCTTCTCTATTTTTTAAAATTCCTGCGGGCGCAACAATGGCCACAGTATCACCTAGTTTTAGTTGAAATGGTTTTACCAACTTTTTTTGTGCGATTATTGGTGAAAAAATCAATGAAAAAAGTATAAATAATATAGGTGTTCTTCTTAAAATAAATTGCATTTCTCTTTTTTTGGAATTTAAAAACTATTCTCTGTAAATGTATCGATTTTCAATCGAAATTAAAACCCTGTTTTTTGTACTTTTGTCCAACAAAAAAATAGTTACATTCTTAAATCCTAATAAATTTTGATTACTTATCCCAAAAGATATACCATTACTGCAGCATTACCTTACACAAATGGCCCTATTCACATTGGACATTTGGCGGGTGTTTATGTGCCTGCAGATATTTACGCACGTTATTTGCGATTGAAAGGAGCTGATGTTGCCTACATCTGTGGCTCTGATGAACATGGAGTTGCTATCCCAATGAAAGCCAAAAAAGAAGGTATTTCTCCTCAAAATATCATCGATAAATATCATACAATTATCAAAAAATCGTTCCAAGATTTTGGAATTTCTTTTGATAATTATTCTAGAACTTCTGCTGAAATTCATCACAAAACAGCCTCAGACTTTTTTACAAAATTGTACCATCAAGGAGATTTTATCGAAGAAATTACAGAACAATTGTTTGACGAGCAAGCCAATCAATTTTTGGCAGATCGTTTTGTAGTAGGAACTTGCCCAAAATGTGGATTTGATGGCAGTTATGGTGATCAATGTGAAAGTTGTGGAACGAGCCATAATGCCACAGATTTAATCAATCCAAAATCAGCCATTACTGGGAATATTCCTACTTTAAAATCTACAAAACATTGGTTTTTACCTTTGGATAGATATGAAAACTTTTTGCGTGAATGGATTTTAGTTGGTCACAAAAATGACTGGAAACCAAATGTTTACGGACAAGTAAAAAGTTGGATTGACGATGGTTTGCGTCCAAGAGCGGTAACTCGTGATTTGGATTGGGGAATTCCTGTACCACTTGAAAATGCGGAAGGAAAAGTGTTGTATGTTTGGTTTGATGCGCCAATTGGATACATTTCTTCCACCAAAGAATGGGCTGCCAAAGAAGGAAAAAATTGGGAAGATTATTGGTATAACAATGACACAAAATTGGTGCATTTTATAGGAAAAGACAACATCGTTTTTCATTGCATTGTGTTTCCAAGTATGTTAAAAGCGCATGGAGATTTTATTTTGCCAGACAATGTTCCTGCAAATGAATTCTTAAATTTAGAGGGAAATAAATTATCAACTTCTAAAAATTGGGCAGTTTGGTTGCACGAATATTTGGAAGATTTCCCAAATCAGCAAGACGTTTTGCGATATACATTAACCGCAAATGCGCCCGAAAACAAAGACAACGATTTTACTTGGAAAGATTTTCAGGCAAAAAATAACAATGAATTGGTGGCGATTTTTGGGAATTTCATCAATCGAGTGGTGGTTTTAACACACAAATATTATGACGGATTTGTGCCAACTCCAAACGAATTTTTAGCAATTGATGAAGATGTTTTAGCGGCTTTGAAAGAATTTCCAAACACGATTGAAAAATCTATTGAGCGATATCGTTTCAGAGAAGCATCACAAGAAATGATGAATTTGGCAAGATTAGGCAACAAATATTTAGCTGATGAAGAACCTTGGAAAGTGATCAAAGTTGATGAAGAACGTGTCAAAACAATTTTGTATGTTGCTTTGCAAATTGTGGCTGGTTTGACGGTTGTTTCTGAACCATTTTTGCCTTTTACATCCACCAAATTGAAAAATTTATTGAACATTGTTTTTTGCAAAAAAGACAAAGGAATTTCTTGGAATGATGTTGCTGAAAAAGAAGTGTTATTGCACCCAAATCATCAAATTGGACAAGCTGATTTATTATTTTCAAAAATTGAAGATGATGACATTGAAGCGCAAGTGCAAAAATTAATTGCCACCAAAAAAGCAAACAAAAATGACAATAAAACCGTAAATCCTCAAAAAGAAATTATTGAATTTGAAGATTTTACAAAATTAGATATCAGAATAGGGAGAATTTTAGAAGCCAAAAAAGTTGCCAAAACTAAAAAATTATTGAAATTAAAAGTCGATGTTGGGTTGGACATTAGAACCGTTGTTTCAGGAATTGGGGAAAGTTTTTCGCCAGAAGAAATTGTTGGACAGCAAGTTTCTGTTTTAGTAAATTTAGCACCAAGAAATATCAAAGGAATTGAAAGTCAAGGAATGATTTTAATGACAGATATTGTTGATGGAAAATTGGCTTTTATAACACCTTCTGAAAAAGTTGCCAACGGACAAGAAATAAGTTAATAATTATGTCGAAAAAACTAGCACTCATTGCATTTGTGGTCTCTCTTGGGGGATTTTTATTTGGTTTTGATGCTGGAATTATTTCTGGAGTCATGTCTTATGCCAGTCCAGAATTTCAATTAACAGAGCTTCAAGAAGGTTGGGTAGTGAGTTCACCCTCTTTTGCAGCCATGATTGCCATGTTATTTTCTGGGAGATTGAGTGATATTTTTGGTAGAAAAAAAATCTTATTGATTGTCGCATTTTTATACGCTTTATCTGCTTTATTATCGGCAATTGCGAATTCTTATGAAATTTTATACATCGCAAGAATGATTGGTGGTTTGGCTTTTGGAGCAGCTTTGGTGTTAGCACCTATGTATATTGCCGAAATTTCTACTTCCAAAAACAGAGGAAAATTAGTGGCAATTCAGCAGTTGAATATTGTTTTGGGGTTTTTTGCAGCTTTTTTAAGCAATTACTTTTTCAATAAATACAACACTCCTGAAAGCTCTTTTTTGACAGATGAAAATGTTTGGAGATACATGTTAGGTGTTGAATTGATTCCTGCGTTGTTGTATTTTATATTTCTATTTTTCGTCCCAAAGAGTCCAAGATGGTTGTTTTTAAAAGACAAACCAGAAGAAGCTAAATTGGTGCTCATCCAAATTCATGGAAAAATTACTGCGGAGGAAGAAATCAATGCCATCGAAAAAAACGTCACAGAAAAAACGAATACATCAACCATAAACATCAAAGATCTCTTTAAACCAGGATTGAAATTTTTGTTTTTAGTGGGGTTGATCATTGGAATTTTGCAACAAATCACAGGCATTAATGCTGTTTATTTTTATGCCACTTCCATTTTCAAACAAACCGGAATTGGTACAGATGCTTCCTTTTCATCCGGAATTTTATTGAGCTCTGTTTCTGTTATTTTCACCATTATTTCTATGTATTTGATAGATAAAACAGGTAGAAGATCACTTTTATTAGTGGGTACTTTTGGTATTGCTTTTAGTTTGATTTTATGTGCTTATGGTTTTCAAAAAGCAACCTATCAACTCACTACTGAAAAAATAAATAGTCTTAGTTTCGAAGATTCATCCGAATTGCTAGCTATTGAAAATACTGTTTTTACAAACGATTTGGATTTTAAAAATGCGGCAAAATCTGCTTTAGGATTAAGTGTTTATCAAAAAAATGATGGCGCTATTTTAGAGGCTGCCACCAATATCAATGCAAATTTAGTTTTAATCGGAATTCTGGGATTTATTGCCTGTTTTGCCTTTTCATTAGGCCCTGTAATGTGGGTAATCTTATCCGAAATTTATCCTATCAAATATCGTGGTTTGGCAATTGGAATTATAGCATTTATCAATTCTTTGATTAGTTCTTTGGTACAATTAATTTTCCCTTGGGAATTGTCAAATTTCGGGAATGCATTGACTTTTTTTATCTTCGGATTTATTGCCTTGATTGGATTTTTTGTAATGCTAAAAATAGTTCCAGAAACCAAAGGAAAATCTTTAGAAGAGATTGAAAGGGAGTTTGTGAAAGCTTAATTGTTTATGCTAAAAATAGCTTTTCATTCTATCTATAAACATCCTTTGCCCGAAGGTCATCGTTTTCCGATGGAAAAATATGATTTGCTTCCACAACAATTATTGTATGAAGGAACGTGCTCAAAAGACAATTTTTTTGAGCCTCAAATTCCAAATAACAAACATTTTTTTTCAGTTCACGACCCAGACTATTTTTTTGATTTGTTGAATCTCAGACTTTCTCAAAAAGCCGCAAGAAAAATAGGTTTTCCTCTTTCTGAAGCATTGATCGAACGTGAAATGATGATTGCTGATGGCACTATGAAAGCATCAGAATTTGCAGTACAACACGGAATTTCCATGAATATTGCAGGTGGCACACATCATGCTTTTTCTAACAGAGGGGAGGCTTTTTGCCTACTCAATGACCAAGCAATTGGGGCAAAATATTTGCAAAACAATCATTTGGCAACCAAAATTTTAATCGTTGATTTAGACGTTCATCAAGGAAATGGCACTGCAGAAATCTTTCAAAATGATGAGACTGTTTTTACGTTTTCTATGCACGGAAAAAGCAATTATCCTTTTCAAAAAGAAAATAGTGATTTGGATATTGCTTTAGAAAACAACACGAATGATGCTAGGTATTTAGAAATTTTAAAAGACATTTTACCACAACTAATTCATCAAGAAAAACCAGATTTTATTTATTATTTGTGTGGTGTTGACGTGATTGAAAGTGACAAACTAGGGAAACTTTCCTTGACGATTGAAGGTTGCAAAGAACGGGACAGATTTGTGTTACAAACCTGTTTTGACCAAAAAATCCCTGTAATGTGCTCTATGGGCGGGGGGTATTCTCCTGACATCAAAACCATTGTTGAAGCGCATGCCAATACATTTCGTTTAGCGCAAGAGATTTACTTTTGATTTAAAAAATTACCCCAAAACCGAACTCTTTTTCAACTCTTTGACAAAAGGTTGTTGATAGATTCTTTCCCCTAAAGCAGCATTAATGGCATTGGCAACTGCACCCCCTGCAGGCGGCAAACCTGGCTCTCCAAGTCCTGATGGAGACAATTCGTTTTGTACAAAATGCACCACTACTTTTGGGGTTTCTTGCATTCTAATCAATCTATAAGTATCAAAATTTTTGAAATCTGGTTTTCCGTTTTTAAAAGAAAAATCTCCAAACATGGCATGTCCAATTCCGTCAATAACGCCACCTTCCACTTGATTTCTTGCTCCTGAAGGATTGATAACAACACCACAATCCACAGCAACTGTTATTTTTTTAATGATAGGAAATCCATCTTTCAATTCGATTTCTGCGACTTCTGCCACATGCGTATTGTGACTATAATAAGCTGCAAAACCTTGGTAAATTCCTTTCGAAACATTGCCCCATCTTGATTTTTCTTTGACCAATTTGATAGTGTCTTCCATTCTTTGGCCTGAATATTGGATGCGTTTATCAGTCGTGTTTTTTACATTTTGCACCAAATCCAATCGCAATTGAATGGGGTCAATTTTCATTTCAGTAGCCAATTCATCAAAAAAAGCTTGTTCTGCAAACGCTAAAAAATTGGTGTAAGGTGCTCTCCAAGCGCCAGTTGTCACATTACTTTTATAAGAAGCAACCTCAACTTTATAATTTGGAATGCAACCTGCAGGAAAAAAATTAGGAATTGAGCCATACATATTTCCATTCATAGCTGCTTCTTTCAGAGAATATCCCGCAATTTTTCCATCTTTGATAGCTGCTTTTATTCTATATTTTACGGATGGTTTATAAACACCAGTAGTCATATCATCTTCTCTTGTGGAAACCATTTTTACAGGTTTTCTCAATTTATCTGATATTTCTGCTACTTCTAATGCAAAATCCGAATACAATCTTCTTCCAAAACCTCCACCCATTCTGGTCATTTCAACCGAAATTTCTTCCACTTTTCTGCCTAACAAAATCGCAACCGCTTTCGAAACTTCTTCAGGTGTTTGAGTTGGGCCTACCAATTCTATTTTATCCGCAGTTACATTTGCATAAAAATTCATTGGTTCTAAACAATTGTGAGGCAAAAATGGAGAATGATAGGTTCTTTCAATAATGGTATCCGCTTGTTGAAATGCATCGTTGATATTGCCATCTTCTCTAACTACTTTGAGAGTATCTCCTTCTAAAAGCGACATTAATTTTTTGTCATGAAACGCTGAACTTTCTAATTCAGTAGCTTGTTTCCATTGCGCTTTGATGGTTTTTTTTGCTTTCAAGGCCGCCCAAGTAGAAGTTGATACGACTACAATTTTATCACTTTCACTCAAAATTGCTGTCCAACTAACATATCCTTTGCTTAAAAAATTTCGTGCTTTTTCTCCAATGGTAAAAACATCAAGCACTCCTGAGATTGATTTGGCTTCAGAAGCATCAAACGAAACCAACGTTTGACCAAAAGCTGGAGGTCTTACCACAGCCGCATACAGCATTCCTTCCGTTTTGAAATCCAATCCAAAAAGTGGTTTCCCAGTGATGATTTTATCGATATCAACATTCACAATTTCTTTTCCAATGATTTGAAAATTTTTGATTTCTTTAAGTGTAAATTTTTCTGGAATTGGCAAAGTAGCTGCTAATTTTACGACATCTCCATAATCCAAGGTTTCTCCTTTTGCATTGGAAATGATTCCTTTTGATGCTGTACAAGTGGATGAATCTACATTCCATTTTTGAGCTGCAGCATTGATTAACATCTGTTTAGCTGTTGCTCCTGTTTGTCTCAAAACGTTCCAATTACTTCGAATTGATTGACTTCCTCCTGCCATTTGACCTTTAAATTTTTTGGTATTTAATCCTGCTTGAACAACACTTACCTTATTCCAATCAACATCCAATTCTTCAGCAATAATCATTGGCATTGACGTTTTTACACCTTGTCCAATTTCAGGATTTGGCGAAAAAATGGTCACAAAGCCTTCATCTGAAATTTTGATATACGCATTAAAATCATTAAAATTTAAACTTTCAATATCCACTGGCATTTTTGTATCTATTTTGCAAGCTGCAATAAAATTGAAACCAATTAAAACTCCACCACTTGCTAAAGCTGTGGCTCTTAAGAAATTTCTTCTGCTAAAATTGCTATTTATTGGAGAATTCATTTGTAGTAGGATTTTGGATTAAGACATTTTTTTTGCAGCAACTTTCACAGCTTTTTCTATTCTATTATACGAAGCACATCTGCAAATATTGCCATGCATTGCTTCTCTAATTTCTTCTTCTGTTGGTTTTTTATTTTCTGCCAAAAAAGCTGCAGCTGTCATGATTTGTCCTGCTTGACAATAACCACATTGTGGCACATCAATTTCTTTCCATGCTTCTTGAACTGGATGTTTTCCGTTTTCTGACAAGCCTTCAATGGTTGTTATTTTTGCGTCATCAAGCATTGAAACTTGCAATTGACAACTTCTTGTAGCAAAACCATCAATATGAACTGTGCATGAGCCACATTGCGCGATTCCACAACCAAATTTGGTACCTACTAAATTGAGATCATCTCTCAAAATCCATAACAAAGGGGTATCTGCATCAGCAGTTACAGTAAGTTTTTTTCCATTTACAGTTAATGTGTAGTTTGGCATAAGAAGACATTTAAATTTACCACAACAATTTACAAAAAATAATGATATCTTTTTTTCATTTTAAAATTCATAAATTTCTTACTATTGAGTAACATTTTTAACGAAATTAAGACGAATTAAAACGAAAAAAATCCGAAGTCTTTTGAACTTCGGATTCTCACAATAGCAAAAAGCAAACTTTTTACTTTCCCCCTAGCAATAAAATTTCACTCACAATGATCTCTGTAATATATTTTTTTTCTCCTTCTTTTGTGTCATAAGATTTATTGGTTAATTTGCCTTCCACTGCAATTTCTTGCCCTTTTTTTACATAGTTTTCAACAATTTTTACCATTTGTCCGTTGACAATAATATTATGCCAATAAGTGCGCTCTACTTTGTTACCTGATTTGTCTTTGTAGCTATCATCTGTAGCCAAAGAAAATTTTGCTAATTTGTTTCCATCTGGGAATGTTACGATTTCTGGATCCTGACCCAATCTTCCAATTAACTGTACTTTGTTTCTTAACGTATTCATAAGATAAGTTTTAAAAATGATTTATTTATTTTTGTCAATCCTTTTGACACTGCAAAGTTGCGACGCTAAAAAAGTTTTATTTGGTTATAAAACAATTACTTTCGGTTGTAAATGTTTGTAAACGTTTGCAAACATTTTTTTTATTATTTTTATAGCAATGGAAAAGAAAAACTGTTTAGAATGCGAAGACCCACTAAAGGGCAGAACAGACAAGAAATTTTGTTCTGATTATTGTAGAAATTCCTTCAATAATAAGGTAAATAAAGAGAGTAAAAACCTCGTTAGAAACATCAATAATCGTCTGAAAAAAAATTATAAAATTTTATCAGAATTAAATGTTTCTGGCAAAACAAAGGTTTCAAGGACGAAATTATATGACAAAGGTTTCGATTTTCAGTTGTTTACTTCAATTTATCAAACCAAAACAGGAAACAACTATTTTTATATATACAATGAAGGTTATTTATTGCTGGAAAATGACACTTATTTGTTGATTAAAAAAGAAATATAAATTCTTTTAGAAAAAATCAGTCAATATATTTAAAAAAAATTCTAAACATATTGATTGATAAATCAAAAAAAATAAAGTTTTATTATTTTTCAGAAACTTATTTCCAGGTATTTCCTTTCACTTTTAAAGCTGCTTTCAACACATCTTTTTGACTTAATTGTCCAATGAGAACTCCTTTTTCGTCAACCACTGGAAAACGTCTTCTTTTGGAAACCAAAAACTTAAATGCGGCATCAAAAATATTCATGTTTTTGTCAATAGTCTCAACATCAGTTACCATATATTTTCCAACGATATTATTATTATCAGAAGGCATATTATAATATTTACTTTCAGAAATATGTTTGATACAATCAGTTTCAGAAATGATGCCAATTAATTCGTTTTTGTCATTCACAACAGGTCCTCCAGAAATTTTGTTTTTAATCAACATAGTAATCACATGATCCAAAGAATCTTCTGCTTTGAAAGTAATTAATTTTGAAGTCATATAATCTGCGACTAAAATTTGGTCTTCTATTTTATTATTTCGCGAGGTATCTCGTTTTCCTTGAAAGCTTTTAATTCCCATAGAAGATTGATTTTAAGTTGATTGAAAAATACAGTTTTTTTGGATTGATATCATGATTTACTCAAAGTTTTTTTTATACATTTAACAAAACAGGTTAATTTATGAAAAAATTCTCATATTTCATCTCAATTCTTATTATTTTAGGAATAATTTATTGGAGTTTTTCAGATTTAAAACCAGGAATTTCAAGCCAAAAAAATCTTTTACAAAAAGATTTTTCATTAGATAAAGCATTGGTTCATGTAAAAAATATCAGTCAAAAAGAACATTATGTGGGATCTGTTGGGCACAAAGAGGTTCAAAAATACCTTGTGGATGAACTTAAAAAATTGGGTTTTGAAGTTGAAATTAAACAAAAAGTAGCTGCCAATAAAAAATGGTTAGCAGCCACAAATACGGAAAATATCATTGCCAAACTGAAAGGAACTTCGTCTAGAAAATCTTTATTATTACTTTCTCACTACGATTCCGGAATGCATTCTTCTTTTGGAGCCAGTGATGCTGGTTCAGGTGTTGCCATAATTTTAGAAGGAATTCGTGCTTTTCTAGCGAAAAATCAACCTCATAAAAATGACATTATTATTCTAATTTCTGACGCTGAAGAATTGGGTTTATTGGGCGCAAATGCTTTTGTAAGTGATCATCCTTGGGCAAAAAATATTGGGTTGGTCCTCAATTTTGAAGCTCGAGGAAGTGGAGGTCCAAGTTATATGTTGATGGAAACTAATGGAAAAAACAGTAAACTTTTAAGTGAATTTTTAGCTGCAAAACCCAATTTTCCTGCTGCAAATTCATTAATGTATAGCATTTATAAAATGCTTCCCAATGGTACTGATTTAACAGTTTTTAGAGAAAATGGCAATATTAACGGATTCAATTTTGCGTTTATTGGTGATCATTTTGATTATCACACAGCGCAAGATTCTTATGAAAGATTGGATCATGAATCGTTATTGCATCAAGCAGATTATTTGATGACTACTTTGCCATATTTCGCGAATTCTGATTTAGAAAATTTGAATTCTGACGAAGATTTTGTTTTTGTTAATTTTCCTTTTATTGGAGTTTTAACATTTTCATTTTCAATGGTTTTTCCTTTTTGTATCATTGCTACTGTGTTGTTTTTACTATTGCTTTTCTTTGGAATTTCATTAAATAAAATCACCATCAAAGGAGCTATAAAAGGATTCATTCCGTTTTTACTTTCGGTTATTTTATCTGGCGGGATTTCCTTCCTTTTATGGAAATTATTACTCATCATTCATCCCCAGTACAAAGATATTTTACACGGTTTTACCTATAATGGCTATGCATATATCACTGGATTTTTATTTTTAAACTTATGGATTATTCTTAAAATATATAGTTATTTTTTCAAGGAAGAAAAACCTGCAAGTTTGCTTGTTGCGCCCATATTTATTTGGATCGTTCTCAATTTTGTTATCAGTGGTGTTTTGAAAGGAGCAGGATTTTTTATAATTCCTGTGTTTTGCGCTTTACTCATTTTAGCGATTATTGTCTTTCTGAATATAGAAAAACGTTTTCAACATATTTTGTTTGCTATTATTTCTACCCCAACAATTTACATTTTTGCACCATTGATTAAAATGTTTCCTGTTGGTTTGGGAATTGGAAATAGTTTTATCAGCGGCATTTTAATTGCTTTGGTTTTCGGGATTTTAATACTCATTTTTCATCAAGAAAAAAATAGTTGGTTGTTGAAAATCTCTGGAGGTTTTACAATCATTTTGTTTGGATACACAAGTATTTATAGCGGTTTTTCAGAAGATAATAAAAAACCAAACAGTTTGGTTTACGTTCAAAATAATGACGAAAAAACGGCCTTTTTTGGAACTTATAATTCCATTTTAGATGACTATACCAAACAAATTTTTAATAAAAGTTTTCAAAAAGGAGGCATTAAAAATGCCGAAACGGAAAGTAAATATAATACCCGTTTTCGATATTATAAAGATACCGATTTTAAAAATATTCAATCTGCAAAATTTAGTGTTACACTTGATTCAGTTTTTAGAGAAAATCGCAAAATTGAATTTGTCATTTCACCCATAAGAAAAATCAACAAGTTAGAATTTATCACGCATCAAAAATTAACTTTACATCAATTTAAAGTAAATGAAGTATTGATTAATAACGGAAAAACATACAGTGTAAAAAATGGCACTTTTTTAATTTATTATGTTGCAAATGCTGACAAAGAAATTACAGTTTCATTTACCATTAATAAAAAAGAAGCTATAGACATCATTTTAAATGAAATTTCGTTTGATCTGCTTACAAATTCCCGGTTTTCAATCAAACCAAGATCATCAGAAATGATGCCTATGCCTTTTGTAACTAATGATGCCATCATCATTAGTAAAAAAATAAAATTATAATTATTTTATTTCAGAAAGTCTTAATGTATTTACCATTCCTCTTGCTGCAGCTGGCATTGAAGCTAGATTGATTACCAAATCTCCTGGTTTTACAAACCCTTTTTCTTTGATAATTAGGTTAATATCATCAACAGTGTCGTCTGTAGAAAGGTCTTTGTCATAAAAATAAGCTCTTACGCCCCACAAAAGATTTAATTTTCCGAGAATTCTTTTATCTGTTGAAAACGCCAAAACGTGAGTTCTTGGTCTCCAAGCAGAAATTTGAAAAGCAGTATAACCACTATTTGTTAGTGTGCAAATTGCAGCTGCATCAGTATTATTAGCCATTAAAGCTGCATGATGACAAATAGATTTTGAAATAAAGCGATTTGTTCTAATGGCCGGAGCTTCATGTGGAACTCTAATCATTTTTGAGTTTTCGACACTCATAATAATTTCAGACATTTTTTGAATTACTTTTATTGGATGTTTTCCAACAGAAGTTTCTCCAGAAAGCATAACAGCATCAGCACCATCCATAATTGAATTGGCAACATCATTCACTTCAGCTCTTGTTGGGACTGAATTTTCAATCATTGTTTCCATCATTTGAGTAGCAATAATTACAGGAATTCTTGCTCTTTTTGCTCTTCTTACAATCTTTTTTTGAATCAAAGGCACTTCTTGCATCGGAATTTCTACTCCTAAATCTCCACGTGCAACCATTAATCCATCACAATAAGGAATCAAAGCATCTAAGTTTTTAACTGCTTCTGGTTTTTCAATTTTAGCGATTACTGGAATTCTATAATCTGAATGCTGGTCAATTAAATCGCGCAACATTCTTAAATCATCAGGAGTTCTCACGAAAGACAACGCAATCCAATCTACTTTTTGACCAATCGCAAAAATAGCATCTTCCATGTCTTTTTCTGTCAAAGCTGGCAATGAGACTGATGTGTTTGGAAGGTTTACCCCTTTTTTAGATTTTAATAATCCACCAACAATTACTTTCACAACGACTTCATTTTCTTTGTTGGTTGAAACAACTTCAAACATTAATTTTCCGTCATCAACCAATATATTTTCACCAACTTTTACGTCTTTTGGAAAACGTTGATAGGTCATGTATGCTTTTTCTTTGGTTCCAATGCATTTTTCGGTAGTGAATCTAAAAGTATCTCCATCTTGTAAATCAACACCATCTTCCATGACTCCAACTCTCAATTTTGGACCTTGTAAATCAGCTAGAATTGCAACATTCCATCCATTTTCGTAATTGATTTGTCTAATGAGTTTTATTTTATTCTCTACATCTTTATAATCAGCATGAGAAAAATTTACTCGAAAAACGTTTACCCCATTTCTGGCTAATTCAGTTAAAACTTCTTTTGTGTCAGTAGCTGGACCTAGAGTTGCTACAATTTTGGTTTTATTATAATTTGGCATATTTTAAAATATTAAAAAGTCTTTAGACTTCAAAGTGTCTTTGTCAATTGAATAAGAGGTCATTACTTGTTCTATGGATTTAATTTTTTTTATAGTTTTGGTAATAAATGATATTTCTACTTCCCCAGAAATTTTAATAAAATAATCTATCTTTTTTTTCTCTGGAATTAAAAATGTCTTTGTTTCTGTGGTTAATAAAAGTTGATTTGATGTTGTTATATTTTCGGTTTTTGTACTATTTGCAATCAAATGCCATTCGAAGTCATACTTTGGATTTTCATATTTGAACATTGAAAAAGAAGCCTTAATTTGTTGGTTTTCAATTGTTAAATCATTTTTTAATTTGTGAAAACTAGTTGAGATATTTTTATTTAACAAATAGGCTAATTTAAAATCCTCTAAAGTTGTGTGAATACCAATTAACGAATATTCTTCTTCATAAAGATCATCAAAACCTAAAGAATGAATTTGCATAAAAATATGTGAATTAAACTCACTGGCTAAATTACTAATAGTTTATGAGTTTTAATTGGAATTTAACGAAAAGCATTTCGTTATTTAATGATCTGTTATTTGTTTCTGAAAAGCAAAATAAACTCTTTTAGCAGCCATCTCTTCTGCCTTTTTCTTAGAGGTTGCTCTACCTTTTGCTACTTGCACACCATCAATACTTACTTTTACACTAAAATGTTTAATGATTTCATTTCCAGTATCTTCATAAGTCTCAAACTTATAATTTTTTTTCTGCTTTTGACACCATTCAATAATTACCCCTTTATAGCTTGTGATTTTACCTTCTAATTTTTCGATATCAACATACGGTACAATCACATTTCTAAAAATAAATTTCTCACAATAATTATAGCCCTTGTCAAGGTAAATTGCACCAATCAACGCTTCAAAAATATTTCCATGAATATTATCTCCAGCATTTGATTGATCAATATTGCTTTTAACAAATCGAATCAAATTCAAATCTTTCCCCAACTCATTTAAATGTTCTCTGCTGACAATTTTCGAACGCATTTGGGTTAAATATCCCTCTGGAGCTGTAGGAACTTTTTTATACAAATAAGCAGCAATTACTGCACCCAAAATGGAATCTCCTAAAAACTCAAGTCGCTCATAATTTAAAGGATTTCCTTCACCATCTATCATTTGTATAGACCTGTGAGTAAAAGCTTTTTTGTATTTTAATAAATTTCTGGGAGAAAAATTAAGTAATTTTTTTATTTCGTAATTAAGAAGTTTATCCTCCTCGGAAAAAGAATGAACTATTTTACGAATAAAATTCATAAACTACTCATCAAGTTTCTTGAATGCAACACATGCATTGTGACCTCCAAAACCAAAAGTATTGCTCATGGCAACTTTTACATCTCTTTTTTGAGCTTTATTCAGAGTTAAATTTAAAGCTGGATCAATGTTTTCATCAAAACTTGAATGATTAATTGTAGGCGGAACAATTCCATGTGTAATCGTTAAAATTACTGCAATAGCCTCAATTGCACCAGCTGCACCTAATAAATGTCCAGTCATGGATTTTGTAGAATTGATGTTGATATTTTTTGCATGATCACCAAAAACATGAGAAATCGCTTTTAATTCTGCAACATCTCCTAAAGGTGTTGAAGTTCCATGAGTGTTAATATGATCAACATCTTCGGGCTTTAAACCTGAATTTTCTAGACAGTTTTTCATCACCGCAATCACCCCAATTCCGTCAGGATGAGGAGCTGTCATGTGATAAGCGTCTGAAGACATTCCACCACCAACAACTTCGCAATAAATTTTTGCACCTCGCGCTTTGGCATGTTCGTATTCTTCCAAGATAATAGCGCCTGCTCCTTCTCCTAAAACGAATCCATCTCTTTCAGCATCAAAAGGTCTTGAGGCAGTTTCTGGACTTTCATTTCTAGTTGATAAAGCATGCATAGCATTAAAACCTCCCATTCCTGAAATAGTTATAGCTGCTTCTGAACCTCCAGTAACAATAATGTCACAAGTCCCTAATCTGATGTAATTTAATGCATCAATCATGGCGTTTGCTGAAGATGCACAAGCTGAAACGGTGGTGTAATTTGGACCCATAAATCCATTTTTGATGGAAATATTTCCGGGAGCAATGTCTGCAATCATTTTGGGAATGAAAAACGGATTGAATCTTGGAGTTCCATCACCCGCAGCAAAATCTAACACTTCATTTTGAAAAGTTTCTAATCCTCCAATTCCTGCACCCCAAATAACGCCCACACGTAATTTATTAATTTCGTCAAGGTTCAATTTCGAATCTGCAATCGCTTCATCAGATGAAACTAAAGCATATTGCGTAAATCGATCCATTTTTCGGGCTTCTTTTCGGTCAATAAAATCGGTGACGTTGAAGTTTTTTAATTCACATGCAAAACGAGTTTTGAACTTGGCAGCATCATAGTACGTTACAGGCGCGGCTCCACTAACTCCTTTAATTAAGCCATACCAATATTCTTCTAAAGTATTACCAATTGGCGTTAATGCGCCAAGTCCAGTTACTACAACTCGTTTTAATTGCATATAAATATTACTTTTTTGCTTCCTCTATGTAGCTAATTGCTTGACCAACAGTTCCAATATTCTCTGCTTGATCGTCTGGAATTTGAATATCAAATTCTTTTTCGAATTCCATAATCAATTCCACAGTATCCAAAGAATCTGCTCCTAAATCATTTGTGAAGCTAGCTTCCAATGTTACCTCGTTATCGTCAACTCCTAATTTGTCTACGATAATCGCTTTTACTCTTGATGCAATGTCTGACATAATACTTTTGTTTTAAAATTTAAATCGGGCACAAAAATACAAATCTTATTAGTTTTATCTAATTTTTGTCCCAAATAATGATGTTTAAAAGTAAATAAAATATTTTAATCTTTTTTAAAAATAATGTCTTTGTTCATATATTATTGCTTTTTTTTGTATTCTCTTATGATTTATATGATACGAATTGTTGTTTTTGCCTCTGGCTCTGGAACGAATGTAGAAAATATTATCAATCATTTTAACAATACCGATAAAGCTGTTGTAACAAATGTTTTGTGCAATAATCCGGCTGCCAAAGTTTTTGATCGTTGTGAAAAATTGAATATGCCTTGTTCTTTTTTCGAAAAAACAGACTTTTTTAAAGAAAATACCGTGCTTCACTTTTTACAACAAGAACAAACGGACTTTATTATTTTAGCTGGGTTTTTATGGAAAATTCCTGCAAATTTACTAGCTGCTTTTCCAAACAAAATTATCAATATTCATCCTGCTTTGTTGCCTAAATACGGTGGAAAAGGCATGTATGGAATGCATATTCACAAAGCTGTCAAAGCAAATAATGAAACTGAAACTGGCATCACTATTCATTATGTAAATGAAAATTATGATGAAGGAGCGATTATTTTTCAAGCAAAAACAACACTAACATCCGAAGATACTCCTGAAACGATTGCCGAAAAAATTTATGTTTTAGAGCAAGAATATTTTCCGAAACTAATTGAAAACGAAATTTTGAAAAATGGCTAAATCTAAATTTTATGTAGTTTGGAAAGGTAGAAAAACAGGTATTTTTACAAAATGGAACTTTTGTAAACAACAAATTGACGGATTTGAAGGTGCTCAATACAAATCCTTTGCCAATTTGGAGGAAGCCGAAATCGCATCCAAAGGAAATTATAACGATTATAAAGGTAAAGACACTCAAAAACCTGTTTTATCAGCTTCTGAAAAACTAAAATTTGGAAATCCTATTTTAGAAAGCATTGCTGTGGATACTGCTTGTGCTGGAAATCCTGGAATCCTTGAATATAGAGGCGTTTTAACACATAATAAACAAGAAATATTCAGAAAAGGGCCTTTTAAAAACGGCACTAATAATGTAGGCGAATTCCTAGCTTTGGTGCACGGAATTGCATTACTCAAAAGTAAAAATCAAGAAAAACTTTCTATTTATTCGGATTCAAAAATTGCGATTAGTTGGATTCGTCAAAAAAAATGCAAAACCAAGTTGGATTTTGACCATTCAAACCAAGAATTGAAAATATTAATCGAAAGAGCCGAAAATTGGTTGCAACAAAATACCGTTAAAAATCCTATTTTAAAATGGGAAACCAAGGCTTGGGGAGAAATTCCTGCGGATTTTGGAAGAAAATAAAAAAGGTGTTAAAGTTTTCTTAATTTTTTTTAGATTTGGATTTTATAATCACTTATAGCATCGTAAATGTTCAGAGTTTTTGAAAAGTAGTTTTTAAAAACTCTGAACATTTACGATGCTTTTTTTATTAAATAATTCTCAAAAGTTTTAAATAAGATACGAAAAATACTGTGTCTTTATTTCGCAGCAGCATAACGTCTTTCAACTTCGTTCCAGTTTATTACATTAAAAAAAGCGGTGATATAATCTGGTCTTCTGTTTTGGTAATTTAAATAGTAAGCATGTTCCCAAACATCCAAACCTAAAATAGGTGTTCCTCCACAAGTAACTCCTGGCATTAATGGATTGTCTTGATTTGGCGTTGAACAAACCTCTACCTTTCCTCCTTTATGAACACACAACCAAGCCCATCCTGAACCAAATTGCGTTGCAGCAGCTTTGCTAAATGCTTCTATAAAAGCCTCTTTTGAACCAAATTCAGCTTCAATTGCATCTTTTAATTCGCTAGATAAATGACCTTTGTTCGCAGGATTTATAACTGACCAAAATAAATTATGGTTATAAAATCCACCTCCATTATTTCGAACAGCGCCATTTTTCATGTCTAAATTTGTCAGGATTTCTTCAATAGATTTTCTGTTTAAATCTGTTTCTGCAATAGCATTATTTAAGTTGTTTGTATATGCTTGATGATGTTTTGTATGGTGAATTTCCATAGTTTTTGCATCAATGTTTGGTTCTAAAGCGTCGTAAGCATAACCTAATTCTGGTAATTGAAAAGCCATTTTTTTATATTTTTAAATGTTAGTAATTATATATAAGATTGTAAAATTAACCATTTCAAAAGGGTTTTCCAAGAAGTTTCTGTGTTGATATTTTATAACTGTATAGAAATCACTTATTCTCCAAACTCAATCATAAATTCTTCTGCTTTTTCTACCATTTGTTTACTTCCACAAACAAAAGGTACCCTCTGGTGCAATGAAGTTGGTATTACATCTAATGTTCTTAAATAACCATCAGAAGATTTTCCACCAGCTTGTTCTGCCAAAAAAGCCATTGGATTGCATTCATATAATAATCGCAATTTTCCATTCGGATTTCTAGAGCCTTTTGGATACATATAAATGCCGCCTTTAATCATATTTCTATGAAAATCAGACACTAAAGACCCAATATATCTGCTTGTATAAGGCCTGTCTTCGGCTTCTTCTTGACAATATTTGATGTATTTTTTGATTCCCAAAGGGAAATCCAAATAGTTTCCCTCATTCACCGAATAAATATTTCCATTTTCTGGAAATTTCATATTGGGATGTGACAAATAAAAAGAACCAATTGCAGGATTTAGCGTAAATCCATTTACGCCATGACCAGTAGTGTAAACTAACATGGTTGAAGTACCATAAACAATGTATCCAGCAGCAACTTGTTCACTCCCTTTTTGCAGAAAATCTTTAATAGTTAAAGGTGTTCCAACAGGAGTTACGCGTCTATAAATAGAAAAAATCGTTCCTACAGAAACATTTACATCAATATTTGATGAACCATCCAAAGGATCAATTAAAACAATATATTTATTTTGATGATTTTCATCCTGACTGTTAATTGCAATAAAATCATCTTCTTCTTCACTCGCAATTCCACAAACAATATTTCTCTTGGTTAAGGTTTTGATAAATACTTCATTGGCATATACATCTAATTTTTGTTGATTTTCCCCTTGAATATTCAAATCACCAGCAGCTCCTAAAATATCTATCAAACCTGCTTTATTTACCTCGTGATTTACCACTTTTGCAGCCAATCTTAGGGAGTTTAACAATCGTGAAAGTTCTCCAGAAGTGTATCTAAACGCTGATTGATTTTCAATAATAAACTCTCCTAATGTTTGATTTTTTGATGACATGAAATATGTTTTTGATTGATGTCACAAAGATGCTATTTTTTTAGAAGGACTAAAACGATTTATTGGACTTTTCAACCCTTTTTTTAAAATTCATTCTATAAAAATTCAACATTATAGGTTATTTTGTAAAAAAAATTTCTGAAAATTTTCGTCCAATTGAAAATGATTTACATTTGCTAAAAATTTATAAAAATGAGTTTTTTCATCAGACAAGGACAGCCAAAAGATGTACAAGCTATTTTAGACTTGATTATTGAATTGGCAGTTTTTGAAAAAGAACCCAACGCTGTTGAAATCACGACAGAAGATTTGTTGAAAGATGGTTTTTCTGACAACCCAAAATTAAAATTTTTTGTGGCGGAAGAAAATTCAATAATCATTGGAATGGCGCTTTTCTATGAACGATATTCTACTTGGAAAGGAAAAACAATTCATCTAGAAGACTTGATTGTAACACATCAAAAAAGAGCTTTGGGTATTGGGAAAGGTTTATATACAGCAGTTTTAAAATACGCTTTTGATAACAATTTCAAAAGAGTTGCTTGGGAAGTGTTGGATTGGAATACGAATGCCATTGAGTTTTATAAAAGTACAGGCGCTACCTATTTAAGTGGTTGGCATGTAGTTCAAATGAGCAAAGAAAATTTAGCAAAATTTATTCAAAATAGCACGAAATGAAAATATTTAAGTTTGGAGGTGCCTCTGTAAAAGATGCTGAAGGTATAAAAAATGTAGCAAAAATTATACAATCTGAAGGAAATTTAGATACTCTTGTGGTGATTTCTGCCATGGGAAAAATGACAAATGCTTTTGAAGAAGTAATAGATACTTATTATCATAAATCAGACGAATTGCCTTTAAAACTAAAATTTATTGATGAGTATCATAAAAATATTATGAATTCTCTTTTTAATAAAAGCGATGCTGTTTATCAAGAAATTGACATTCTTTTTGGAGAATTGGGTTGGTTTTTGGCTAGAAATACATCACAAAGATACAATTATGTGTATGACCAAATTATTTGTTTTGGTGAGTTGTTGTCTACCAAAATTGTGAGTGCTTATTTGGCAAAAATTGGCATCAATAATTCGTGGTTTGATGTTCGAAATTATATCAAAACAGATAGTAATTATAGAGACGCAAAAGTAGATTGGAATATTACAGAAAGTATAATTACATCAAAAGTTGATACTTCAAAATTGAACATCACTCAAGGTTTTTTAGCTGGAAATGACACAGAAAATACAACTACTTTAGGCAGAGAAGGTTCAGATTATACAGCCGGAATTTTTGCCTATTGCTTAAATGCAGAAAGCGTAACTATTTGGAAAGATGTTGAAGGTGTCTTGAATGCGGATCCAAGAGTTTTTGAAGAAACCACTTTATTGACCCAAATTTCTTATGAAGAAGCTATAGAAATGGCGTTTTACGGTGCTTCAGTTATTCATCCAAAAACGTTACAACCTCTTCAAAAAAAGAAAATTCCGTTGTTAGTTCGTTCATTTTTAAATCCTAAAAAATTAGGAACTACAGTTTCAAAAGGCGCGCTTCTAGAACCTTATATACCGTGTTTTATTGTAAAAAAAGGCCAAATTTTAGTATCAATTTCTGCACTAGATTTTTCACTTATGGTGGAGAATAATATCAGTTTTATTTTTCAAAAATTGCATGAATATCAATTAAAAGTGAATTTAATTCAAAATTCAGCGATTAACTTTTCAGTTTGTGTGGACAACAAATTTAATAAATTCGACCATTTTTTTGAAGATTTAAAAAACGAATTCAAAATGGAAGTTCAAAAAGGAGTAGATTTATTTACTGTGCGTCATTTTCATGACAAAGCTATTAAAATAATTGAGCAAAAAGGACAATCTTTATTGACTCAAGTGAACAAAGAAACACTTCAAATAGTGGTAAAGGGGATTTAAAAGTAGTAGTTGCATTTTTTTTAGTATGTTTGTAGTAAGTCTTTGAATAACTTATGGCATTAGTAACATCTAAAGAAATTGCAGGCTTAATTGGACTTGAAAAGTTTGGTTTTTTAGGAACTTTTGTAGGTTGGCTTTTAATCAGAGTTTTGCGTATTTCTTATATTAATAAAATTTACAAAAACAATAAAAAAAAGGAAGGATTAGCATTTTTAAATGGAGTTTTGAATGATTGCAATATTATTTTCCAAGTTCCTGAAGAAGATTTGAAAAGAATTCCAAAAGAAGGCGCTTTTATTTCAGTTTCCAATCATCCTTTGGGAGGAATTGACGGAGTTTTATTATTGAAATTGCTGATTGAAAAAAGAGCAGATTATAAAATTATTGGTAATTTTTTATTGCACAGAATAAAACCTTTACAACCTTATGTAATGCCTGTAAATCCTTTTGAAAACAAAAAGGAGGCAAAATCAAGTGTTACAGGAATTAAAAATGCATTGCTTCATTTGCGAGATGGAAAACCATTAGGAATTTTTCCAGCAGGAGAGGTTTCAACATACAGAGATGGAAAATTATTGGTTGATAAACCTTGGGAAGATTCAGCAGTTAGATTGATAAAAAAAGCTGAGGTTCCTGTTATTCCTATTTATTTTCATGCAAAAAATAGCCGTCTTTTTTATTTTTTATCTAAAATCAGTCATACCTTACGAACTGCAAAATTACCTTCAGAAGTAATCACTCAAAATGGAAGAACCATCAGAGTCAGAATTGGCAAACCAATTTCGGTTGAAGACCAAAAAGAGCACGAAGAAATTCCTGCGTTTTGTGAATTTATCAGAAAGAAAACATACATGTTGGCAAATCCTTTCGAAAAAGCACATAGATTAATTTCTGCTCAAAATATCAAAATAAAAAAGCCAGTAAGGAAAATTACGATTCAAAAAAGTGTTGATTTGTTCATAAAAGAAGTCAACGATTTAAGAGAAAATGAAGGAAGATTGTTGGAAAGTAAAAATTATGAAGTGTTTTTTGCCAACGCAAAAGACATTCCTAATTTGTTGCACGAAATAGGAAGATTGCGCGAAATAACTTTTAGAGATGTTGGTGAAGGCACCAATAATCCTATAGATTTAGACAAATATGACAAGTATTATTACCATCTTTTTTTGTGGGATAGAGAAGTTAATTGTTTGGCTGGCGCCTATAGAATGGGTTTGGGGAGTGAAATTTATAAAAAGTTTGGCATCAATGGTTTTTATGTGCACACACTTTTTAGAATTGAGCCTGAATTGCATCAAATGATGGAAAACACTATAGAAATGGGTCGTGCTTTTATCATCAAAGAATATCAACAAAAACCAATGCCTTTGTTCTTATTATGGAAAGGAATTGTACATGTTACCTTGCGTTATCCTGAGCATAAATATTTAATGGGAGGCGTTTCTATCAGCAATCAATTTTCTGATTTTTCAAAATCACTGATGATTGAGTTTATGAAATCTCATTATTATGATCCTTATATTGCGCAATATATTCAACCTAAAAAGGAATATAAAGTAAAACTGAAAGATGCAGATAAAGATTTCGTTTTTGATGCTACAAAAGCTGATATGCAAAAGTTTGACAAAGTCATTGATGAAATCGAACCTGGAGCATTAAGAATTCCAGTTTTGATTAAAAAATATGTGAAGCAAAATGCACGGTTGGTAGCTTTTAATGTAGATCCAAAATTCAATAATGCAGTTGATGGGTTGATGTATATAAAAGTTTCAGACATTCCTGAAAGCACTGTAAAACCTGTTATGGAAGAATTTCAGGCAGAATTAGAACGTAAAGCTTACGAACATTCACAAGAATAATTTTTACTAAAATTATCTTATAAATTGATATAAAAACATTTTTAAAAATCTTGTTGACAGTATTGGTAGTGATTGTTTTGTCAACTATTTTACCTGGAGTTTTAGTATCTGCCTAAACATCTGCCATTATTGTTGCAATTGTGATTTCGCTATTAAATATGTTTGCAAAACCGAATATTTGTTTTTTAACATTACCAGCAACAATTGTAACTTTTGGTTTATTTTTGTTGTTATTAACGCAATCATAATTTTATTAGCTGATAAATTATTGGATCATTTTTCTGTCGCTGGATTTTTTACAGCGCTACTTTTCAGTATTTTATTGTCGATTTTTAGATCCATTTTGTTTTCTCTTTTGAAAGAAGAGCCAAGTAATCTTTACTAATTTTGAAAAGAAGCTCTTTGTAAACGATCGTTTACGGAATTCCCTAACCCAATTTCAGGTAATTTTTCGGCAATAATTAGGTCCAATTCTAAAGAATCTAATTGGTGAAGCGAATCATATAAATTCATAGCAGCCTCCTCTAAATTTCCGGTTTTAGAAAGAATGATGTTTTCAAAAACAGCATCCGAAATAACTTCATTTTGAAACCCTAAAATCCCAATCTTTTTTCCCTGAAATTTTTTAATTTCTTCTAAAATATTGTCTGTTAAAATGGTTCTTGTTTTAGGAGCGTAATGTTTCAATAGCATTCCTGGAGCTTCAGGATTCTCTTCTTTCGTATTTTTTAAAGTGACTTTTCCAATAATTTTTTCGATATTTTCTAAAGACAAAGCTCCCAATCTATAAATTACAGCTTCCTCGTTTTCAAAGCCTACAATTGTAGATTCAATACCGTTTTTGCATGAACCACCGTCTAAAATCAAATCGATTTTATCTCCAAAATATTGCGCAACATGAATCGCTTTTGTAGGGCTAATACTATTGAAAGGATTTGCACTTGGAGCTGCTAAAGGAAAAGGCAATTGTTTCAATAATTCCAGTGTTAATGGATGATTTGGAACACGAACAGCCACTGTATTTTTTCCAGCTGTAATCAAATCAGGAATGGTATTTTTCTTAGGTAAAACAAGCGTTAAAGAGCCAGGCCAAAAGGCTTTAGCTAACTTTTTTGCTTTTTCAGGAACATATGAAACAATGTTTTTTAATGCTTCTAATGAATGAATATGAACAATTAATGGATTGAAATGTGGTCTTTTTTTGGTAGTAAATATTTGCTGAATGGCTTTTTCACTAAAAATATTTCCAGCCAAACCATATACAGTTTCTGTTGGGATTGCCACTAATTTTTCGTTTTCTAACAACGAAATTGCTTTTTGGATGTCTGTAGAAATAATGCTCATAATTGCTACAAAATTACATATAAAATCTAAAAATCTGGCGCAATCGTAAAACTCATTTTTTCATTGGTTGAAGGATGAACAAACTCAATAAATTCTGCATGAAGAAACAATCTTGTGGCTTTTTTTCCATACAAATCATCACCAACAATGGGTGTATTCAATCCGTTTTTATGAGCAGCATGAACACGCAATTGATGTGTTCGTCCTGTAATTGGGTAAAAATATACCCTCGTCTTATCTTTTTCTCTTTGGATGATTTGCCAATAAGTTTCCGCTTTTTTTCCGTTTTCAAAATCAACCAATTGTTTGGGTCTGTCATCCAAATCCAAACGAATTGGAAGGGTTATTTTCCCGCTATTTTCTGACAAAATCCCTTCTAACAAAGCAACATAGCGTTTTTTTACAGTTCTTTTAATGAACTGAATTTGCAAAATCTTGTTGGCTTCTTTCGTTTTTGTGAGTACTAAAATTCCAGATGTTGACATGTCTAATCTGTGCACAATCAAAGGTCCATTGGCTGTTGGATATTTTTCTTTGATGCGAGTGTAGACAGAATCTTTAATTTCTTTTCCAGGAACAGATAAAAATTCAGCTGGTTTATTGACAACAACCAAAATGTCATCCTCATAAATAATGGTGAGTTGCTGTTTTTCTGACAAGTTTTCGATCAACAAATTTTCATCTATTTTTAAGTTTTGAAGCATGTGAGATAAAATAGGTTCGCATCGACTTTGGCAAGCAGGATAAAAGTTTTTATGCTTTCTGATTTCAGAGTTTGGTGAAACTCCCCACCAAAATTCTGCCAAACAAATGGGTTGCAAATCATTGGTAAAGGCATATTGCAACAATTTTGGTGCAGCACATTCTCCAGAACCTGCAGGAGGTTTTATAGTTGGGTAATTAAAAATATCCAACAAACTTTTTGGTTTTTTTTGTTGATTTAAAAAAGTATAGTTGCTAAATAAAAGATGCTGTAAAATGATTGATTTTTCTTTTCGTTCTTTTTTAAGTGCATTTATTTTATGTTCAAAAATACTCAACTCAGATTGAATTTTATGTATTTTAAGGTCATAATATTCTTGCAATTCTTTATAAAAAAATTGGTCGTTATAACTTTCTTGTTCCAATTTCTTTGAGAAATTTTTAATTTCTTCATCGGTTAAAGAAATTTCCGAAATTTTCTTCCGAAATTTTCTTTCTGTTTTCGAAATCTTCATTTTTTTTCTTTGTTCACCCAAATCATACTCAATAATTTTGATCAATTTTTTGAATGACTTTTTCAAAGAAATATACATTTTATCATTTTTTAAATCACTGATGTGACGATTTATAACATCAATTTCAGCTTTTCCTTTGATATAAAAACTTCCTTCAGTTCGCATGTTAAAAACGGGAGGAACAAATTTTGTTGGCAAACTATTATCTGCGAATTTTCCTGAAAAAGCCGCCAAATAACCAAGTTCATTTTCGTTGTTTTTCACTACTAAAACTCCAAACATTTTTCCAATTGCTCCAGCATTATCTTGGTTTTGAAATCCAAAATCATGCTCAAAATCTGTTTGATTTTCTAAATACTCTTGTAATTCTTTGGATGCAATTTTTGCAAGCAAATGAGGCTCGTAATAAAATGGAAACGTAAATTTCTCAGGAAGTTGAATGGTACAAATATCGTTTTTAAAATATAAAAAGTGAGTCAAATTTTGAGGGTTTAATGCGCTTCCAACCAATTATTTCCCAAACCAATTTCTACATCCAAAGGAACTTTTAATGAAAAGGCATGTTCCATTTCGTGTTTGATGACGGGTTTTATGATTTCTAGTTCGTCTTTATGAGCGTCAAAAACCAACTCATCATGCACTTGCAAAATCATTTTTGATTTGAAGTTTGCTACTTCAAATTTTTTGTGAATATTAATCATTGCTAATTTTATAATATCTGCTGCAGAGCCCTGAATTGGAGCATTTACAGCATTTCTTTCAGCTGCGCCTCTCACCATAGCATTTCTAGAATTGATATCTTTCAAGTAGCGTCTTCTATTCAAAACTGTTTCAACATAGCCATTTTCACGTGCAAAATCGACTTGGGATGACATGTATGCTTTCAATTTTGGATAGGTCTCATAATACGTGTCAATCAACTCTTTGGCCTCACTTCTTGATAAGTTAGTTTGATTGCTCAGACCAAAAGCTGAAACGCCATAAATAATTCCAAAATTTACTGTTTTTGCATTGCTTCTTTGTTCACGAGTTACTTCATTAATTGGAATATTGAACACTTTTGCAGCTGTTGAAGCGTGAATATCTTCACCATTTTTAAATGCGTTCATCATGGTTTCTTCTTCGCTTAAAGCCGCAATAATCCGCAATTCTATTTGGCTGTAATCGGCTGCTAACAATACATAATCTTTACTTCTTGGGATAAAAGCTTTACGCACTTCTCGGCCACGTTCGGTTCTAATGGGAATATTTTGTAAATTCGGATTGTTCGAACTCAGCCTTCCAGTGGCTGCAACTGCTTGCGCATATTCTGTGTGAATTCTTCTCGTTTTTGGATTGATTTCATTCGGAAGCGCATCTACATAAGTGCTTTTCAATTTATTATATTGACGATATTCTAAAATATCTCGGATAATTTGATGGTCTTTTGCGAGGTAAGAAAGCACGTCTTCGCCAGTGGCATATTGCCCTGTTTTTGTTTTTTTAGGTTTGTCAATCAACTTCAGATTTTCAAACAAAACAACGCCCAATTGTTTGGGAGAACCAATGTTAAATTCTTCTCCAGCTTGCGAATAAATCGCTTTTTCCAATCTATTAATATCATCAGTCAATGCGATTGAAAGTTCCTTTAAAAAATCAGTATTGATGTTAATTCCCTCAATTTCCATGGATGTAAGTACTGAAACCAAAGGCAATTCAACATTATTAAAAAGTTTGGTTACATTGCCAGTTTCCAATTCTTTCGTAAAATGATTTTTCAATTGAAGTGTCACATCAGCATCTTCCACAGCATATTCTGTTTGCTCTTTGATGGAAATATCTCTCATAGAAAGTTGGTTTTTTCCTTTTTTTCCAATCAGTTCTGTGATAGAAACTGGTTGATAATTCAAATAGGTTTCCGCCAAAACATCCATATTGTGACGCATATCAGGATTAATAAGATAATGCGCAATCATGGTATCAAACAAAGTTCCTTTCACTTGCATGTCATAATTTGACAATACTTTGAGGTCGTATTTTAAGTTATGACCAATTTTTTCAATTTCTTCTGATTCAAAAAAAGGACGAAATTCTTCTAAAATAGTTTTGGTTTCTTCTTGATTTTCTGGAAACGAAACATAATACCCTTTTCTAATTTCATAAGAAAATGACATGCCAATCAATTCCACTTCTAAAGCACGCAAACCTGTAGTTTCGGTATCAAAACAAACCGATTTTTGTTGCACTAACTTATCGATTAATATTTTTCTTGAAAAAGGAGAATTGATATGTTGATAGAAATGTGAGGTGTTTTCAATCGTTTTAAAACCACTAGCCATGTCAATTTCGGAAACGTTTCCACTTCCAGGACTTGCAAATAAATCAAACTGATTTGAAGTATTTACAGGTGATTTTTTTTCAGAAATTATTGTTTTTTCAGCAATATCTTCAGGGATATTTTTGGGACTATTTTGCGCAAAAGTATTCGTAAAATTTGTTAATAAATTTCTGAATTCTAATTCATTAAAAATTTCAGTAACTTTTTCTAAATCTGGTTGATCCAATGTGAAATCATCAGCATTAAATTGCACAGGAACATCCAACATAATGGTCGCTAATTTTTTGGATAGCATACCCAATTCTTTTGCTTCTTCAATTTTTTCTTTCATTTTTCCTTTTAGTTGATGAGTATTTGCTAACAAATTTTCCATCGAACCAAAATCAGCAATAAATTTCTTTGCCGTTTTTTCGCCAACTCCAGGCAAACCAGGAATATTGTCAGAGGTATCTCCCATCATTCCTAAAAAATCGATGACTTGCAACGGATTTTCTACTTCAAAATTCTGTTTTACTTCTTCAACTCCCCAAATATCATAACCACCACCAAAACGCGGTTTGTACATAAAAATATTTTCAGAAACGAGTTGAGCAAAATCTTTATCAGGTGTTACCATATAGGTTTTGTAACCTTCTTTTTCTGCTTGTTTTGACAATGTTCCAATCACATCATCTGCTTCAAAACCTTCTTTAACCATAATTGGAATGTGCATTGCTCGCAAAATTTCCTCAATATAAGGTACTGCAATTTTGATGGCTTCCGGAGTTGCATCTCTGTTTGCTTTATAAGCTTGGTATAATTCTACTCTTTCAACACTGCCACCTTTGTCAAAACAAACTGCTAAATGATCGGGTTTTTCACGTTTGATAACATCTAATAAAGAGTTCATAAACCCCATAATTGCTGAGGTATCAAGCCCTTTTGAGTTGATTCTTGGATTTTTTATAAACGCGTAATAGCCTCTAAAAATTAATGCGTAAGCATCTACTAAAAAAAGTCTTTTTTGTAACGACATTGAATGTTTTTATAGATGCTAAAGCTACAAAACTTTAACAGGATGTTAAAATTGATTTGTCATTTAACTAGTATCTTTGATGAAATTTTTTTAAAAAGAAACTTTGTGGGTCGTTGGATTTTTCTGGCAGTAGTCATTTTTTTAATCATTCTCCTCGATTTTTACGCTTTTCAAGCATTTAAAACCGCTTTTAAAAGTAAATATGCACGCTTTATTTCTATGTCTGTAAATATTGCTGTGTACATATTTTTTTTATTTGCCATTTTAACGTATTCAAGAAGTGATGGACAAACTCCCCAATTTCAGTTAGCTGCAGGACTGTTGTTGACATTTTTAATTCCGAAATTGGTGATTGTCATCATGCTTTTTGGCGAAGATATTTTTAGAGGAATTGTAAAAGGAATTTCTATGATTTCAGCTTCAGAAACACAACCTTTAGCTGGAAGAAGAAAATTCATTTCTCAATTGGCATTAGGCATTGCAGCAATTCCTTTTGTTTCTTTTATTTATGGAATTATTCAAGGAAAGTACAATTATAAAGTGTTGAAATACCAGCTTTCTTTTAAAGATTTACCTGATGCTTTTGACGGATTTACCATCACTCAAATTTCAGACATTCATTCAGGAAGTTTTACGAATGTAGCAAAAATTCAATATGGAGTTGATTTGATCAATGAGCAAAAGTCGGATGTGATTTTGTTTACAGGTGATATCGTGAATAATAAGGCCGACGAAATGGACAATTGGATGGAAATGTTTTCCAAATTAGAAGCTAAAGAAGGCAAATATTCAATACTTGGAAATCATGATTATGGCGATTATATGGATTGGAAAAATCCTGAAGAAAAAATCAATAATTTTCAATCGGTAAAGGATGTTCATAAAAAAATTGGATTTGATTTGTTGTTAGATGAATTCAGATATTTAGAGAGAAATGGTCAAAAAATCGCCTTACTTGGCGTTGAAAACTGGGGAAAAGGATTCAATCAAAAAGGAGATTTAGAAAAAGCATCAGCAGGAATTTCTAAAGATGATTTTAAAATTTTGTTGAGTCACGATCCAAGTCATTGGGAATATAAAGTAAAAAATGACGATTTTAATTATCAATTAACATTAAGTGGTCACACTCATGGTTTGCAAATGGGTATTGAAATTCCTAGTTGGTTTAAATGGAGTCCATCACAATATGTGTATAAACAATGGGCAGGTTTGTATGAAGAATTTGGCAGATACATTAATGTAAATAGAGGTTTTGGCTATCATGCATTTCCTGGAAGAGTTGGAATTTGGCCAGAAATCACAACAATCGAACTTAAAAAAGCTTGATTTTCAGTATATTTAATAAGATTTGTTATATTTGTGGGTTAATTGACAAAAAGCGATTAGTTTTTACCCTTAAAAACAGTTAGTTATGACAAAATTTGGAGAGTTAATTAGTATTGATAAGCCTGTTCTAATTGATTTTTATTCGGACTGGGACGAGGTTGAAAGTAGCATTGATACGCTAAGAGATGTTGCTGCAGCTTTGGGAGACAAAGCAAAAGTCATTAAAATAGACATCAATAAAAATGAAGATTTAGTTGGAGCACTTCGTGTGAAAGGCAATCCTACTTTTATGATTTATAAAAATGGAGAAATGAAATGGCGTCAAACAGGATTTCAAGATGCCAATACTTTGATTGGTTTGGTGCAACAATACGTTTAGATCTCTAAAAAACATTAAAAGTGACCTTTTTGTAATACGAATTACAAAAAGGTCACTTTTTTTTTATTCTTCTGTATCTTGTGGAATAATATGATCAAACAATGAAAGAGTTGTGTTGAAATCTTCTTGCAACGTATTTATCAATTTTGTATCAGTATCATATTTCAAGACTTGGTCAATAACGCCTCTGTATAAATATCTAAAGGTCATGTCAAATTCATTAAAAATGATATCAAAATCATCTGCCGAAAAAGTACTAAACCAAACCAACTTTTCTCTGAATAATTTAACTAAGGTTTTAGCAGCAGCTCTTGCTTTTTCAACTTCTCCTAATTTATAGTACATATTTGGATATTCAATAGACAAACTGTAGTGATCAAAATCTTTGATAGGCATTTTTTCGATGGATAAATCCAGCACTTCAATGGCTTTTGCTGTATCACCTTCCAATGCAAATTCGTTTGACAATCGCATTAAACTATTTCGCATAGAAATAGAATTTCTTTTGGTTTGCTCGTCTAAATAAATTTTACCATCGTTGATATTTCTCCAATTCCATTTTTGAACATTTTTATACATTTTTTCTGTATCAATTCTGCCAATATCAAACAAAGTTGATTCTCTAACGATTTCACCTTTTTCGTTGTAATATTTGGTGGGTGTTTTTATAGGAACCAATTTAAAAGCAACACCATCTTGTTGTAAAAAATCTTTCAACCAAATGTATTCACTATCAGAATTAGAACCACCTGTAAAATAAATTGGGCGTTTCCAATCAAAATTATTCAAAATATCCAACATCAAAATGGTGTTTTTAGCAATGGCTCTGTCAATAGTAATGTCAATATAAGGTAAAACTTTGTCAGCGTCTTTTGCGGCAACAATGCCATATTTCAAAACATTTTCTTTATTTACAGGAATACGAATTTTATTTGTTGGCAATATTTTTTCAGGATTTCCATCTTCGTCCAAATCATAAAAAGTTCGTTCGCTATCACTTCGAATCCATTTCATAAAACTGCTCAAATCCAAGACAGAGTCTTTCAATTGAGGAAATAATTCCGAGAAATAATAAGCAACATCTAGCGTGCCGTATTTATATTCGTCATGGGTTAATTGTGATGGAATAGGAGGTGCATCATAAGTGGCACGTTTCATCTGGTCAATATACCAATCTGTTTGAAAAAGACTTGTATTTACTATTTTAATATCGGTTCTGATTCCTTCAACTTCTTGCATGAACCAAAGAGGAAAAGTGTCATTGTCGCCAATCGTAAATAAAATGGCATTTGGGTCGCAACTTTCTAAATATGCTTGCGCATTTAGGTGCGATGTGTATCTGTTTGATCGGTCATGATCATCCCAATTTTCAAAAGCCATCAATGTTGGGACGGCCAACAAAGAAAGAACACTTACACCAATTGCCAATGCTTTTTTATTGACAAAATGCTTGAAATATTCATACAAAGCAAGTACGCCAAATCCAATCCAAATACCAAAAATGTAGAAACTTCCAACCACCGCGTAATCTCTTTCTCTTGGTTCAAAAGGTTTTGGATTTGTGTAAAAAAGAATCGCAAATCCAGTAAATGCAAAAAATAATAGCAACGTAAAAAAGTTTTCTTTGTCCCATTTTATGTTATACAACAAACCTAAAAATCCGAAAATCAGCGGTAAAAAATAGTAAGTATTTCTTCCTTTATTTTCTAAAACATCTGTGGGTAATTGTTGTTGAGAACCCAATCTTGCTTCGTCAATAAAATCAATACCACTCAACCAATTACCGTTAAAAATGTCCAATTGTCCCTGAGTATCATTTTGACGACCCACAAAATTCCACATAAAATAACGACCATACATATATCCAAATTGATAGCTAAACATGAATTTCATGTTTTCAATAAACGTAGGTCTTCTTTTGCTATTTTCAGGAATTCCGGCAATCGATTTGTACATTTTCTCTTTGGATGGATCTACCATTCTTGGAATAAAACCTTTGTGTTTGTCAGCATAATTTGGCAACACATCTTTGTAATGATTTACGATTACATATTTGCCATTTTTCTTTTCGTATTTTGGCTTGTCGTCTTTTGTTGGATTGTTTGCATCTTGCTGTCTTTCATAAGAGTTTGAATAATACGTATCATAAAAAACATTCGCATCTCCATATTGTTCACGTTCATAATACGCCAATAATTCGCGTGCACTTGAAGGATTATTTTCGTTGATTGTGGTATTTGCATTGGCCCTTATTGGCAACATTATCCAGGAAGAAAAACCAATCATGATGAATAACAAAGAAAGAATTAAGGTATTAGCAGTTACTTTTTGATGCTTTTTGGTGGATTTCAATCCAACATAAAAAAGGACAATTAAGATAATTCCTGCAATGATAGTTCCTGAATTATAGGGTAATCCAATTGAATTGATAAAAAACAATTCAGAGGCACTAAAGAATTTAAGTGTAAATGGAAAAATAAATTTGAAAACCAATAATAGAACAATTACTGAAAAAACAGTTGCAACCGCTGTTGTTTTTAAGTTGATTGTTTTATAGGTTTTAAAGAAATACAACATCACAATTGCAGGAATTACCAACAACGAAAGAATGTGCACTCCAAATGACAAACCAACTACAAAACTGATTAAGACCAACCATTTATTTCCTCTTTGCGTATTGATTTCACTTTCCCATTTCAATCCTAGCCAGAACAATAGCGCCATTAAAAAAGACGACATTGCATACACTTCCCCTTCCACTGCACTAAACCAAAAACTGTCTGAAAATGTGTAAGCTAGTGAGCCAGCTAAACTGCTTCCAAGAATTGCGATATAACTTCCTTCTGAAATTCCACCTGATTTGATAGATAGTTTTTGAGCTAAATTCGTGATGGTCCAAAACATGAACAAAATCGTAAAAGCACTTGACAAAGCAGACATGAAATTCACCATTTTTCCGATTTCAGTAACATCAGAAGTGAACATCGCAAAAAACGCTCCCAACATTTGAAACAATGGCGCTCCTGGTGGATGACCAACTTGAAGTTTTACGGATGTTGCAATATATTCTCCTACATCCCAAGCACTTACAGTTGGTTCGATAGTTAAAGAATAGATGATCAATGCGATTCCAAATGTAACCCATCCTAAAATTAAGTTCCAGTTTTTAAAATTTTCTGTTGTCATAAGGTACTTTATAAACTAAAGGCGAATTTACTAATAAATATGAATAAAATAGAGATGTAGCGTGTTTTCTCACAAATGGATTGTTCACAAAAGTTTGTTAAACCTAAAATTTGTATAAAATTGTTTGCTTAATAAAAACTTTGCGTTAAATTTGCAACCGCTTAAATAACACTGGCCTATGGTGTAATGGTAACACACCGGTTTTTGGTACCGATTTTCAAGGTTCGAGTCCTTGTAGGCCAACAAAACAGTCTTAACAATCATTTGTTAAGATTTTTTATGTGCTTAAAAACCCTTTCAATTCCTCATAACTACCAATTTTGATGGACATTTTTTCTTTGTCAATCACCTTTTGAATTTGCTCAGGAATTGCAACTTTTACAGGCAAAGTTTCTTCAACAACGCCCAAAAATTTTACAGGATGTGCTGTTTCTAAAAAAACACCAAATTCGTTTGTATTCAAAACATATTTTTTCAATCCCAAATACCCCACAGCGCCATGAGGATCAGCAATGTATTGAGAAGTTGTATAGATTTTTTTCATGGCTTCACGTGTTTCATCATCCGTAAAACTATAGGATGAAAAATTGGACTTTAATGTTTCGAAATTATTGTCAAAAAGTTCTTGAATTCTTATAAAATTACTTGGATTTCCAACATCCATCGCATTTGAAATGGTAGGTTTTGAAGGTTTTGAAACATATTTTCCTTCAATTAAATAGTTAGGAACTGTATCATTGATATTGGTTGCTGCAATAAAATGTTTGATGGGTAATCCTAGTTTTTGTGCAACAATTCCTGCGCAAATATTTCCAAAATTTCCACTTGGAACGGAAAAAATCAACTCTTTGTTCAAACTTTTTAGAGTTTTATAAGCAAAGAAATAATAAAACATTTGTGGCAACCAACGTGCAATATTGATGGAGTTTGCAGAGGTTAATTTTTTGGTAATTTCAGCATCCAAAAAAGCGGTTTTTACCATTTCTTGGCAATCGTCAAAAACACCATCAACCTCCAATGCAGTAATATTTTGACCCAAAGTTGTCAACTGTTTTTCTTGAACATCACTCACTTTTCCTGACGGATATAAAATGACTACATTCACGCCTTTTGTTCCTAAAAAACCGTTGGCAACAGCACCTCCAGTATCTCCTGAAGTAGCGACCAAAACAGTCACTTCTTCTGGGCTATTTTCATTAAAATACTCCAAACATTTTGCCATGAATTTGGCACCCACATCTTTAAAAGCCATTGTTGGTCCGTGAAATAATTCTAATGAAGCGCAGTTTTCATCAATATTTACGAGAGGGAAATCAAAAAAAATGCTTTCAGCAATGATTTCTTTTAATTTTTTTTCAGGAATTTCATCACCCACAAATTGATTGATAACTTCAAAAGCAATTTCATGATTTGAAAATTTTTCAATATTTTCAATAAAATCGGCAGAAATTGGAGTTATTTTTTCGGGAAAATACAAACCTCTGTCTGGCGCAATTCCACTGATTACTGCATTTTTAAAACTAGTTTTTGGCGATTTGTGATTCAGACTGTAATAATTCATAATTGAGTTATTAAAAGACCTTACAGTCCCGAAATTTCGGGACTGTAAGGTCTTAAATTTGTTATTTTTTTTTCAATAATTTTTATGCCTTCTTTATTCACTTTTGAGATAAATGTAGTGGCTTCAATTCCAGTATTTTCATAATTATTTTTGATGGCATCCAATACTTTTTCGGCAATTTCATCTCCTTTGCAAAGAGCAAAAATGGTGGGTCCTGAACCACTTATTCCTGCGCCCAAAGCACCAGCTTTTAGCGCATTATTTTTTACCAAATCGAAATAAGGGATGAGGTTTTTACGATAAGGTTCTACAATAATATCAACCAAAGAATGTCCTATCAATTCATAGTTTTCAGCATACAAACCTGCAATCAACCCACCTACATTTGCCCATTGTGTGACAGCGTCTTTCAATGGAATTTTTTTAGGCAAAACTTCTCTGGCATCTTTGGTTTTAATCTCTATTTGTGGATGAATGGCTACAATTCTTAATTCCTCAGGAACGGGTAATTTGATGATTTCTAACGGATGGTAACTTCTTACTAAAATAAATCCACCATAAGTTGCTGCTGCTACATTATCAGCAATTTGCGAACCACAAGCTACTTCTTCGCCAAACATGGCAAATTTTGTCAATTCAAGTTCAGAAAACCTTTTTTCTAAAAATTGATTTGCGCCAAAAGCTGCACCTGCAGCACTTGCAGCACTACTTCCCAAACCACTTCCTGGCGAAAATCCTTTGTGAATGGTCAATGAAATTCCAAAGTCAGCATTGGCCTCAAGGAGCATTTTTTTTACGACGGCACTTGCGGCATTTTGATCAACATCATACGTTAAATTGGCTCCTGTAATTTGAGTGATTTTTACGCCTTTTTCAATGGTTTTTGTGAAAGTCATTTCATCACCAACTGCATCAACTGCAAATCCAAGTGAATCAAATCCACAAGAGACGTTTGCAACTGTTGCTGGGGAAAATATTTTTAGATAGTCAAAAAGGGTAGAGTTCAAAGTTTAAAATTTAAAGTTCAAAATTAGTAATTAATCATTCGTAATTTGTAATTCTCAATTCGCAATTAATTATTTCCAATTCGTATCACATCTGCAAAAATTCCAGAAGCAGTAACTTCTGCTCCAGCTCCAGCTCCTTTTATCAACAAGGGATTTTTTGAATATCTGTCTGTGAAAAATAAGACAATATTATCACTTCCTTCCAAATTATAAAAAGGATGGTCAGCTGTAATTTCTTGCAAACTCACATTGGCTTTTCCATCAATAAATTGAGCAACATATTTCAATCGACAATTTTTTTCGGATGCTTTTTGAAATAGCTCTTGAAAATGAGATTCATATTTCAGTAAAGATTTTAAAAAATCTTCATTATTCGTAGTTTGCAAACTTTCTAAAGGTAAAAATGAATTATTTTCTATGTTTTCTAATTCCAAATTTGAACCACTTTCTCTTGCTAGAATCAATATTTTTCGAGAAACATCAATTCCGCTCAAATCAATTTTTGGGTCAGGTTCAGTATATCCTTCTATTTGGGCTTGCAAAACAACATCATGAAACGAAGTTTTATCAGTAAAATTATTAAAAACAAAATTCAAACTTCCTGATAAAACTGCCTGAATTTTATGAATTCTATCACCAGAATTCACCAAGTTTTTTAAGGTGTCAATAATAGGTAAACCTGCACCCACATTGGTTTCAAATAAAAAAGGCGCATTGTATTTTCTAGAAATGGCTTTTAAATTTTTATAATTATCTAAATTTGAGGCGCAAGCAATTTTATTGCAAGTAACCACAGCAATGCTTTCTCTTAAATATTTATGATACATATTAGCAACTTGCTCATTGGCAGTATTATCAATAAAAACGGAGTTTCTAAAATTGATTTCTTTAACTTTTTCAAAAAACAATTCCAAACTAGTAGACACCCCATTTTCAAGAGCATTTTTCCAATCGGATAAAGAAATACCGTTTTTATCAAAAATCATTTTTTTGGAGTTAGAGATTCCAATCACTCGTATATTAAGTTTTAAATGTTCTTTCAAATGATTTTTTTGTTGATTCAATTGTGCTAAAAACCGCTCACCCACATTGCCAACACCAGTGACAAAAAGGTTTAATTGTTTTATTTTTTCTTCAAAAAACTGTTCATGCAGCGTATTCAAAGCCTTTTTTGCATCCTTTTTGTGAATCACAGCCGAAATATTTTTTTCAGACGAACCTTGCGCAATTGCTCTTACGTTCACATTGTTTTTTCCAAGAGCGCTAAACATTTGCCCACTCAAACCTTGATGATTTTTCATGCTTTCGCCAACCACAGCAATGATTGCCAAATCATTTTCAACAATCACAGATTTTATTTTTTTGCGATCAATTTCAATACTAAAAGTTTCTTCTAAAAAAAGTTTGGCTTTTGGAGCATCATTCTCATAAATTCCGACACAAATTGAATATTCTGAAGAGGCTTGCGTGATAAAAATCACATTGATTTTTTGTTTAGAAAGAGTTTCAAATAGCCGTTTTGAAAAACCAGGAATTCCAACCATTCCTCCACCTTCTAATGTTATCAAACTGATATTTTCAATATGAGAAATCCCTTTTACAGCGCCATTTTTCTTTGGATTATTTGAAATTAACGTACCAAAATGGTCGGGTTCAAAAGTATTTTTAATTCGAATTGGAATTTCTTTCCTTAAGGCAGGTTCAATCGTTTGTGGATACAACACTTTTGCACCAAAACCTGACAATTCCATGGCTTCTTCATACGAGATTTCTCGAATTGGAAAAGCTTGTTTTACGATTTTTGGATTTGCTGTAAACATGCAACTTACATCTGTCCAAATTTGCAATTCTTCAGCATCCAAAGCAGCAGCAAAAATTGCCGCAGAATAATCAGAACCTCCTCTTCCTAATGTGGTGATTTCGCCAACTGAATTGGAAGCAACCCCCCCCCCTAAAAGCGTAACTTGATGATTATTTTGATTGAAAAAATTGGTAATGTTTGTGTTTGTTTTTGCAAAATCTACTTGTCCATTTAAGTAATTGTTATCCGTGATTATGAGTTGATCACTTTCAAAATGTGTAGCATCAAAAAATTCTTTTGCGGCGTTTGCAATGATAAAAGAAGATAATTTTTTTCCAAAGCTTGATACTTTTGCTAGGGTTTTATCAGACAATTCTTGCAATAAATAAATGCCTTCGTAAATTGATAATAATTCATAAAACAGTGAGTTTGCTTTTTCTAAAACAATTTCTAAATCATTTTGAATCAATTCATTGATGGTTTGAAGATGCAATTCTTTGATGCTTTCCAATTGTTGTTTTACCAAAGAAATATCTTTCAAAGCGGTGGTTGCTCCTGTCAACAAATGATGAGTAGTTTCTCCAAAATCGGAGACAACCACTGCAATTTTCGATTCTTGAGATGCTTTTTCAACAATCGCTAACACTTTTTTTATGTTTTCTGAATTGGCTACTGATGAGCCCCCGAATTTTAATACTTTCATCGCTTAGATGGATAAATAGTTTGATTGATTTTTAAAGATTTTTCTTTCGAATTTTGTTCGAAAAATAATGATAGGATGATATAAATAGTGAGGACCCCTAAAGGGTAAATTTAGTTGTAATTGTGAATATCGTTTGTTTTGCAAAGCTGAAAAAAACGGCATTTAGTAGTATAAGATTTTTATGTGAATCTGAAAAACTCATGCTGTAAAAGTAATATTTAAATTTATTTTCGCAACCTCACATGGTGTTTTTTTTGAAAAATAATCAAATTAATGTCAATTCAGAAAAAAGAGAAATAATAAATTGAGAAAATCTATTTTTTTTGAAGATAATTTGATTTTTCCTTAATGATTGTTGCAATTGATTTATTTTCGATTTTACTTTCTAACCAAGACAAAATATCTAAATATAAAAAAGCTCTTTTTTCATAAGGATGACTTTCGTATTTCTTTAATCTTGTATAAATATTTTTGAATTCGTTCTTGATTTCGTGAGGAAAAACATCGCTCAAATCTCTTATGGAAGTAATAAATTCTTTTTGAACTTCTTGCAAATTTTCCATTTTTATCAAAAATTTATAGGTCTCTAAAAACTGTCTTTCAAGGTCATAATCTAATCCACATTCATAGTGTGCAATCAAATTTAAAACCCTTGCAAAACATTGTAAATCTTCACCTGCATTTAAGTTTTTCGAATCTATAATTTTTTCTAAATACTTGATACAGAGTTCATATTTGTCCATTCCAAAATACAAACAAGCAATTTTATAATATAACATTACAATATGATGCGAATCTAATCTGGTTTTATATTGCTCAATTTTTTTATTGATTATTGCCACCAAATATTCGCCTTCAGCAAAAGTTGCCTCTAGGAAATGCAAATGCAATTTATTGGCATATAAATACTGAAAAATAAGTACTTCAGTATTCGTATTTAAAGGAACATAATTTTGTGCAACATCTTCTTCAAAGTTTCGCAATTCCTCTTTAAAAGTGCTGATTTTCTTCACAAAAAAGGATGCTTCTAGTAAGTAATTTTTCCCCTTCAGATAAAAAACAGGATGCAATGCAATGAGTTTTTTATTTTCCTGAAAAAGGCTTACCCATTTTTTGGCGTATTTATAACTTTGTAAAAAATCTTGAGTCAATAAACTAAACCACAAATGCGATTTATACAACCACAATTTTTCTCTAAAACCAAAAGTATTGTAATCGTATTTTGGTAATTTACTATAAAAATAGGTATTGATAAATTCTAATTCCTCATTGTTTTTTACATACCCATTTTGCAACAAATGACTATACAATTGTAAAGATAAATTGGATAGTTTACTAGCAATTACATTTTGCTGACTTAGTGTTTTTGCTTGCTCTGAAAGTTGGTCAGCTCTATTGCTTAAACTTCTTGTAATATATTGTGTTTCAATTACTTTTTCGAGTTCTACAATTTCGTAAGCAATGTTTTTTTCTTCATTTTCGAGTGCAAAACTTTTGGCTTTGTCCAATAATTTTAAACTCTGTTTATATAATCCTTTTTGATACAAAACTGTTGCAAAATCAAGTTGTTCTCTAATTTGAATTCTGATGTTTTTATGAGCAGGATTTAATCTAAGACTGATCAGAATTTGCTTGTATAAATGTGCTTTTAAATTGGAAAGTTGTTGTTTTGAAACAATCCCACTTTTGATGATTACTTTTTCATCATACACCTTTATTTTTTCCAAAAATTTAAAAAGTGAGAAAAATTTGGCATCTTCATTGCCCCCTAATCTGCCAACATACAAATTAAATTGCCTTTTTTCGGACTTGGTTAAAGACTTAATCAGCACAAAAAGAGCATCATTTTGTTGATTGGCTAATGTAATGTTATTAATCATAAGTATCTAAAAAACAATTGTTTAATACGTGTAATTTAAGGTTTAGATATCGTGCAAAAAACAATTTTTTGAACTTGATTGTCAATGCGATATATACATTTGGTAATTCACAAAGATAATCTTTACAAAAATTATGCAAGATAATAAAGTACAAATTTTTGATACAACGCTTAGAGATGGGGAACAGGTTCCGGGATGTAAACTAGACACAAAACAAAAATTAATTATTGCTGAAAGATTAGATTTATTGGGAGTGAATGTCATTGAAGCAGGTTTTCCTGTATCAAGTCCAGGAGATTTTATATCGGTTTCTGAAGTCGCAAAAATTGTAAAAAATGCAACTGTTTGTGGTCTGACAAGAGCTGTTGAAAACGACATTAAGGTGGCTGCAGAAGCACTAAAATATGCCAATTTCCCAAGAATTCATACAGGAATTGGAACAAGTGATTCACATATTAAATTCAAATTTAATTTTACAAGAGAACAAGTTATTGAACGAGCAATAAAAGCAGTTTCTTATGCAAAATCATTTGTTGAAGATGTTGAATTTTATGCAGAAGATGCAGGAAGAACAGACAACGAATTTTTGGCAAAAGTGTGTGAAGAAGTTATCAAAGCAGGGGCAACTGTGTTGAATATTCCTGACACAACAGGCTATTGTTTACCAGAGGAATATGGTGCAAAAATGAAATATTTAAGAGAAAATGTTAAAGGAATTGAAAACGTCATTCTTTCTTGTCATTGCCATAATGATTTAGGAATGGCAACTGCCAATTCAATTGCAGGTGTGATTAATGGTGCTCGTCAAATAGAGTGTACTATTAATGGTATTGGAGAACGCGCTGGAAATACAGCATTGGAAGAAGTTGTGATGATTTTAAAACAGCATCCATATTTGAATTTAGAGACGAGTATCAATGCTAGATTATTATATGACACCAGCATTTTAGTTCGCGAAAGTATGGGAATGCCAGTGCAACCCAACAAAGCAATTGTTGGCGCAAACGCATTTGCTCACAGTTCAGGAATTCATCAAGATGGCGTTATCAAAAATAGAGAAACTTACGAAATCATGAATCCTGAAGATGTTGGAGTTACAGAAAGTGCGATTGTTTTAACCGCAAGAAGTGGAAGAGCAGCGTTAGCTTATAGAGCTAAAAAAATTGGGTATGAATTGACCAAAGTTCAATTGGATGTTGCTTATGAATCTTTTTTGGAGATGGCAGACAAGCAAAAAGAAATCAAAGACGAAGACATTCATGTAATCATGAAAAAAGCAAATAATTTCTCAAAAATTGAGATGGTTTAAATGACATTAAATTTTGTCTTCAGTAAGTTAGTTGTAAAACATTTAAGCGAATCAATCAACAAAAAAACAATTAAATCAACTACTTTTTTAAGTCAAAATACAAAGAGAAAATTTTAGAATGAAAGTAACAATTGCAGTGATTCCAGGAGATGGAATTGGTCCAGAAGTCATAAATCAAGCAAAAAAAGCGTTGGATGCTATTGCAGATACATATAATCATGTTTTTTTATACAAAGAAGCTCTAATGGGTGCTTGTGCTATTGAAGAAACAGGAAATCCACTCCCAGATAAAACCCTTGAAATTTGTAAAAAAGTTGACGCTATTCTATTAGGTGCCATTGGTGATTCAACTTTTGATAATAATACCTCTAACAAAATCACACCTATTCAAGGTTTGTTGCGTTTGCGAAGGGAATTGGGCTTGTTTTGCAATATTCGTCCTATAAAAGTATATGATGGTTTGTTAAATAATTCCCCTTTAAAAAGAGAATTTATTTCAGGAACAGACATTTTGATTTACAGAGAATTAACAGGTGGCATTTATTTTGGAATCAAAGAATTGAGTGATGATAAACAAAATGCCTTTGATGGTTGTTCGTATTCTGTGGAAGAAATTTCAAGAATTACACATTTGGCTTTTAAATCTGCACAAAAAAGAAGAAAAAAAGTAACATTGGTTGACAAAGCAAATATTTTAGAAACTTCCCGCTTGTGGAGAAAAACGGTTACAGAAATCGCCAAAGAATATCAAGATGTTGTTTTAGAATTTTTGTTTGTTGACAATGCAGCCATACAAATCATTTTAAACCCAAAACAGTTTGATGTAATTCTTACTGAAAACTTATTTGGTGATATTATTGCAGATGAGGCCAGTGTAATTTCAGGTTCAGTTGGTTTATTGGCTTCAGCATCTATTGGTATAAAAACAGGTTTGTTTAAACCAATTAATGGGCATCTTTCCCATTTGAAAGGAAAAGATATTACAAATCCTTTGGCTTCAATTTTGTCAGCTTCTTTAATGTTGCAACATTTAGGACTGCACGAAGAAGCATTTGCTATCGAAAGAGCTGTTGAAAAATCAATTCAATTAGGCATTTCTACTGAAGATATCAAAGGAAAAAATAAATATGTTGCAACAACTTCAAAAGTAGGAGATTTTATTGCAGATTATATTGCCAACCAAGAAGATAGCAATCTGAATTTTCAAAATATTCACATGGGTCAAAGTACTATTATTTAATATGAAATAGCAAGTATTTAAAAAGATTTCATCTATTTGCATGACTTTTTTATCAATTAATTTTTTT
>ERZ888423.208-NODE-208-length-63622-cov-15.200529_pt1 | contig 63622 bp, 57 predicted proteins | sample MGYA00520523_ERZ888423 | MGnify/ENA primary metagenome ERZ888423 (study PRJEB32303, sample SAMEA104408611) | aquatic metagenome | biome: Brackish water; feature: Pelagic; material: water | place: Baltic Sea | collected 2014-06-08T10:24:00 | depth 30,27 m ... | reverse complement strand
CTTTAAATAGAGAGTGAATTTAAACGTTTATTTTTTTCATTTTATTTTTTTAAAATCTTATGAAAAAATATAGTAAAAAAAATTAAAGGAAATTAAGTAATAATTTAAATACTTAATTTTAACTTTAAATAAAATTTATAAGTTGTATTTTGCAGACTTGTATATAAGAGTCTCTTTTCTATGAAAAAAAAGGATAAAAAGATATTTAAAAAGAAAGCTAATATTTTGAAAGATTTAACTAAAAATATCTTTTTAATTTTAAAAGAAGATGTTTCAAAACAATACAATTATAAACAAATTGCAGCAAAATTAAATGTAAACGATACAGAAGGAAAAAATCAGATTATTCAAAAATTAAATGAATTAACAGAGTCAAAAAAAACAATAGAAGTTGATAGAGGAAAATATCAAATAAATGAAGAAAGAAAATATTTAATCGGAAAATTAGATATTACTTCAAACGGGAATGGCTATTTTATTACGGATGATTATGAAGAAGACATTTTCGTTCCTAATGTAAATCTTGGAAAAGGTTTACACAATGATTTGGTGAAAGCGTATGTGTATAAAAAAAGACGAAGCAGCAAATTAGAAGCTGATGTTGTAGAAATTATTGAAAGAGCAAAAACTGAATTTGTTGGTGTATTACAAAAAAATAAAAACTTTGGATTTGTAATTCCTGATAATTCGAAAATGTATGCAGATATTTTTATTTCTCAAAACCAATTAAATGGAGCTGAAAATGGAGATAAAGTGCAAGCCTCTATAACTGGTTGGCCAGAAAAATCAAAAAATCCTTTTGGAAAAATTATCAAAGTTCTTGGAAAACCAGGAGATCAAAATACTGAAATGCATTCTATTTTAGTTGAATATGATTTACCTTATGAATTTCCAATAGAAGTTGAAAATGATGCTTCTTTGCTTTCAATTGAAATAACGAAAGAAGAAATATCAAAAAGAAGAGATTTTAGAAATGTACTCACATTTACGATTGATCCAAAAGATGCAAAAGACTTTGATGACGCACTTTCTTTTAAAAAATTAGAAAATAGCAATTATGAAATTGGAATTCATATTGCTGATGTGTCTCATTATTTGCTTCCAAAAACCATTCTAGATGATGAAGCTTATGAACGTGCAACATCTGTATATTTGGTGGATAGAGTAGTGCCAATGTTGCCCGAAATTTTGAGCAATGGTGTTTGTTCTTTGCGTCCTGAGGAAGAAAAATTAACATTTTCTGCTGTTTTTGAATTAAATGAAAGAGCCGAAATACTCAATCAATGGTTTGGAAGAACGATTATTTTTTCCGACAAAAGATTTGCTTACGAAGAATCTCAAGTGATTATAGAAACTAAAAAGAATTTTGTTCCTGCAAATGTTTCTATTACAGGTCTTGATTATTATGTGGATGAGACAATTGTTGAAGCTATTTTAAAAATGGATGATTTATCTAAGACTCTTAGAAAAAGAAGAATGAACCAAGGAGCTATTTCATTTGATAGAGTAGAAGTAAAATTCAATTTAGATGAAGATGCAAACCCAACAAGCGTTTATTTTAAAGAAGTAAAAGACGCAAACAAACTGATTGAAGAATTCATGCTGCTCGCAAACAGAAAAGTTGCAGAATTTATTGGTCAGAAAAATAAAAAACCCTCTGCAAAAACTTTTATTTACAGAGTTCATGATGAACCAGATACCGAAAAATTAGCTTCTTTGCAGAATATCATAAGTAAATTTGGTTATAAAATAAATACCGATACTAAAGAATCAACTTCAGAGACGTTGAATCAATTATTAGCAGATGTTTATGGAAAACCAGAATCTAACATGATCGAAACGCTTGCAATTCGTTCAATGAGTAAAGCTGTTTACACAACTCAAAATATTGGACATTATGGATTGGCTTTCGACTATTACAGCCATTTTACATCTCCAATAAGACGTTATCCTGATGTCATAACACATCGTTTGCTGCAAAATTATTTAGACGGAGGAAGTTCACCAAAAGCAGAAATTTATGAAGAAAAGTGTAAACATTCTTCAAAAAGAGAGGAATTAGCTTCAAAAGCAGAACGTGATTCTATTAAATACATGCAAGTAAAATACATGCAAAACCATAAAGATGAAGTTTTTGAAGGGGTGATTACGGGGGTTACAGAATGGGGAATTTATGTAGAAATTACTAAAAATAAATGTGAAGGAATGGTCAGAATTCGAGATATTAAAAGTGATTATTATCTTTTTGATGACGCACAATATGCAATTGTTGGACAATCAACTAAAAACATATATCAATTAGGAGATGACGTAAAAGTTCAAGTAAAAAAAACAGATTTAGAGCGAAAACATTTAGATTTTAACTTAATTGAAGATTAATTTTCGAAGATAATTTTTCGGCAGTTTGATTTTCGATAAAAAATCATTTCGATAAAAGAAAAATTAGTGTAAAAAATGACTCACGATACATTTTTGTTTCTTTTAACCACTCAAAAAATAGAAGAACGAACACTTTTAATAATTGCAACGAACGGGTTATTTATTATGTATCTTTTTATTTATTATATCATTCAAATTTTTTAAAAAAATGTCTAAATCTCATTTTCAGTAAAAGCTTAATCTAATTACTAAAAAAAATTTCTTTTTAACCTTCTATAAAATTTAATAAATATTTTCCTGGTGAAGATTTATTAGTAATGATAATTTACTATGAAAATATTGATAATATTAATTTCAATGATGAGGGCAGCAATTACACAAAAAGAGAGAAAACAAGATAAATTAGCAATAAATTCAAAACAGGGCGCGTTTTTATCTTTAGTTAAATAAGTAAATTATATTAAAAACAGAACTTCTGGGGGTGGAATTGAAAAATTAACCGGATAAAAAAAAAAAATATTGATTTAGATTTATTCATTTCTTACTAATAATTTAATTAAGAAACTATTAAGGATTTTATAGAAGAAGACGGAACAGGCGTAAAAGCTAAAATTTTTGCAGGCCAAATTTTAACTGCAAGAGTAAGTTTTAGAGGTTTAAAATTTTATAATGGAAACCCGAATATTATAAAGAAAAAAAGTTATGGGAGTAATCATACAAAAAAGAGATTAATACATTCCTTTTTGTATCTTTGTTTTTGTTAAATTTATACTTATGAATATGTTATTAACACAATTCGGTTTTGTTGGCGGTACTCAAGTTATCATTATTCTTGTCGTTGTTTTACTTTTATTTGGGGGCAAAAAAATTCCTGAATTAATGAAAGGATTAGGAAGTGGAATTAAAGAGTTTAAGAACGCTTCAAAAGAGGAACCTATTGAAAAAACAGAAGATAAAAAGTAACTTGAACCTACCCTTCAATAAAAATTAAATGCGCTATTATAATTTTTAATAGCGCATTTTATTGAAAAAGTTACTAATTTCTAGGATTTATCTTTTTTGTTATTTTTCATAGATTCACCAATTTGATTGCTTGCTGCAAAACTTGCAACCATATCATTCAACATATTACTTCCTACTTGAGGTGAATTAGGCAATAAAATTAAATTACTATTTGTTTGTTCTCCAAGAGATTGCAATGTGTCATAATGTTGCGTAACTACAATTAGCGCAGAGGCTTCTTGACTATTAATACCAACTCTGTTTAAAACCTCAACAGATTCTTCTAATCCACGTGCAATTTCTCTTCGCTGATCTGCAATTCCTTGTCCTTGCAAACGTTTGCTTTCAGCTTCAGCTTTTGCTCTTTCTACGATTAAAATTCGTTGTGCATCTCCTTCATATTGTGCAGCTGTTTTTTCTCTGTCAGCAGCATTAATTCTGTTCATAGCAGCTTTTACTTGCGCATCAGGATCAATATCTGTTACTAGGGTTTTGATAATATCATACCCGTATTCCATCATTGCGTCATTTAATTCTGATTTTACAGCAATTGCGATATAGTCTTTTTTTACAAAAACATCATCCAATTTCATTTTTGGAACTTCAGCCCTTACTACATCAAAAACATATGAGGTTATTTGATCATGAGGATAATCAAGCTTATAAAAAGCGTCGTAAACTTTGTCTCTAATTACTTTATATTGTACAGAAACTTTAATTTTTACAAATACATCATCCAAAGTTTTGGTTTCAATGATAACATCTAATTGCTGAATTTTTAGACTTAACCTTCCAGCAATTCTCTGCACACCTGGAATTTTTAAATGAAAACCAGAATGACGAACACTTGTAAATCTTCCAAATGTTTCTATAACAGCTGCCGTCTGCTGTTTTACTATAAAATATGAAGCAAAAATGATTAAAACAGCAATAACAATAAAAATAAATAAAGAGGGCATAATAATTTTTTTAAAGTGAATATTGATTTCTTGTAAATATACAACTTATTTGGCGTAGTTTTTTTATTGATGTTAAAAAAATCCTGTTAAAAATTATCAAGATTTACGCATTATGTTGAGTTTTATAAAACCTATTGCTCTAAAAATGACTTATTTAACTTTTTGTTAAACTTAATCCATTTTTGATACTGTTTTTCAGAAAGCAATTTTTTAATATCTGCATCTAGTTTTTGATCCTCAGTTTTTAATGTTTCTGAAATGGGTTTTAAATCAGCGGCTAACTTTTTCTGAACCTCTACTTGATTGGAAAAATCTCTTGCTTTAATTGCATTTTTTTGAAAATTTTCAACCAATTCTTTCGAATTATTTAATGTAAATGAATTGATCCTTTTTATTTGATTAATTTTATTATTATAATTTGTCAAAATATCTAAAAACGATTTTCCTTCATCAGAAGTGAGTTCTATACTTATTTTGTTTGCGGTTTTTTCAATATCATATAACACAATTCCGAGATATAGTTCTACATCAAATTTTGGTTCTGGCGCTTTTTCTGGAGTTTGCATCATTTGTCTTTGACGTTGATTTTGCATACCCCTATTCATCATCTGTGCGTTTAAATTACTAAATGTTATGAGTGTCAATAAGAAAATTAATTTTTTCATGATTATAAATTTTTAGTTGCGTTTTCAATTCTTTTAATGGTTTCATCTTTTCCTATAATTTCCATAATATCGAACAAATGAGCTCCTTTTAACGCACCAACTAAGCTCAAACGCAAAGGTTGCATTATACTCCCTAAACCAATATTGTGTTTCGTAATCCATTCTTTCATAACATTTTCAGTATTGATTGCTGAAAAATTATCAATTTTTGAAATGATATCAAGCAATTGAATCATCAATTCAGCAGTTTCTTCTTTCCAATTTTTACTGACTGCTTTTTCATCAAATTCAGAGGGAGTTTCAAAAAAGTAATTTGATAATTCCCAAAAATCACTCACAAATACCGCTCTTTTTTTTATTATTGAAATTACTTTCTCAACATAAATCTGGTCGCGGAATATTTTTTTATTATTTAAAATAGTTGTAAACAATAAAGCCAATTCTGAATTCGATTTTTGCTGCATATATTGCTGATTAAACCATTTTGTTTTATCAGGATTAAATTTTGCTCCAGATTTGCTAACTCTTTTTAAATCAAAAGACTGAATCAGTTTCTCTAATGAAAATATTTCTTGTTCTGTTCCTGGATTCCAACCCAAAAGAGCTAACATATTTATAAATCCATCTGCAAAATAGCCATCTTCTTTGTATCCTCTTGAAATACCCCTAGTTTCTTCATTCTTATAAGCCAAAGGAAAAACCGGAAACCCTAATTGATCACCATCTCTTTTGCTTAATTTTCCTTTTCCAATTGGCTTTAAAATTAATGGTAAATGGGCAAATTTTGGTGCTTTCCAACCAAAAGCCTGGTATAAAAGTTTATGCAAAGCCATTGAAGGAAGCCATTCTTCGCCACGAATTACATGTGTAATTTCCATCAAATGGTCATCTACAATATTTGCCAGATGATAGGTTGGCATTCCGTCAGATTTGAACAACACTTTGTCATCTAAAGTATTGGTATCAATACTTATTTTTCCTCTGATTTCGTCTTCCATTTCTAAAATTTCGTCTTGAGGAGATTTGAAACGAATCACAAAAGCATCACCATTTTGAATTCTTTTCTGAAGTTCTTCTTTGCCTAAAACCAATGAATTAACTAATTTTTCCTTAGTTCTATTATGCCAATTATAGATAAATGTTTTGCCTTTTTCTTCATGTTCTTTTCTCAATAAATCCAATGTTTCAGAAGTGTCAAAAGCATAATATGCCCACCCGCTCTCAAGCAGAATTTCAGCATATTTTTTATAAATTTCCTTGCGCTCAGATTGTCGATAAGGCCCAAATTTTTCATTTTTTCCTGGACCTTCATCAAAAGGAATATTACACCAATTCAAAGAATCAATAATGTGTTTTTCAGCATTTGCTACATATCTTGTTTGATCTGTATCTTCGATTCTTAAAATAAAAGTCCCTTGGTTTTTTTTTGCAAATAAATAATTATATAAAGCCGTCCTTAAGCCTCCAATATGAAGAGGTCCAGTCGGACTTGGCGCAAAACGAACACGAACTGTTGAATTCAATTGAATGGTTTTATTGCTGCAAAGATACTTTTTTTTAATTTCGATGTAAAACCAAAACCTTCCAAAATAGGGTTTAACAAATATTTGATTCCGGTTTAGTTCAAATACTGTATTTTTATGAGTTGATTATGAATGAATTTACCAAAATAACACAAAAATTACATAAATTTTCTCTAAAAGTCTATATAAACGAATTGATTAGAGGAAGTATTCTATTCCTTTCTTTTGGAATTTTATATTTGTTTATCACGCTTTTTGTTGAATATTTTTTTTGGTTAAAACCATTTTCAAGAACCTTTTTATTTTGGCTTTTTGTTTTGGGAGAGCTTTTTTTATTAATCACATTGATTCTCTTTCCAATTTTTAAAATTATTGGTTTAAAAAAGGGTCTTTCTTTTGAAGAATCCTCTAAAATTATTGGAAATCATTTTCCGGAAGTTTCTGATAAATTGATCAATATTTTACAACTGAATCAACAAACCAATGAATCAGATTTATTGCTGGCAAGTATTGATCAAAAATCTGCAACACTGCAACCAATCCCTTTCACAAAAGCGATTGATTTTTCAAAAAACAAAAAGTATTTAAAATATGTTTTTATTCCGATTTTTATTTGGTTGATTAGTTTTTTGTCAGGAGCAAATGGGGCTCTTACTAAGAGTTTAGAGCGCGTTGTGAATTATAAAACGGCTTTTTTGCCGCCAGCACCCTTTTCGTTTACTATACTCACAAATAGCTTAAAAGTGATTCAAGGAAATGATTTAAAAGTGGAAGTAAAAACAACAGGAAGATTAATTCCTGATGAAGTTAAAATCCATTTTAACAACCAACAATATTTTACTCAAAATCTTGGAAATGGCACTTTTTCATTTGTTTTTTTGGATGTAAAAGAACAAGTTGAATTTTTTTTAGAAGCAAATTCTGTTCAATCTCAAGATTTTCAAATTGATGTGATTGATGCTCCAACAATCAATAAAGTTTCTCTTTATTTAAATTATCCAACTTATCTGGGAAAAAAGAATGAAACAATTCAAAATTCTGGAAGTTTAATTATTCCTGAAGGAACAACAATTCTGTGGAAAGCAATGACCTCAAAAACGGATGAAGTCGCATTTATCGAAAATCAAAAAAGGAATAATTTTAAACAAATTTCTTCCGATAATTTCGAGTATTCAAGAAAAGTAAATTCTCCAATATATTATCAAATTTCATCATCAAATAACTTTTTGAAAGCGTATGAAAATTTACAATTTTTTGTAGATGTAATTTCAGATGAAATCCCTCAAATTTCTGTAACCTCAAATATTGACAGCATTTCGCGTGGTTTAGCACAATTTGCAGGACAAATTTCTGATGATTATGGGTTGAAAATGTTACAATTGGTTTATTATGATGAGAAAAATATTAAAACACTTAAAAGCATCAATATTCAAATATCAAATCAAAATGTACAAACATTTTTTTATCAATTTCCTGATGGATTGAATTTATCTGAAGGCGTAAATTATGAGTTGTTTTTTCAAGTATTTGATAATGACGCTGTTAATGGCTCAAAAATTGCCAAAAGTAAGGTTTTTAAATATCGTCAAAAAACAACTGAAGAAGCAGAAGAGGAGTTGCTGAAAGAACAAAAAAACACCATTAATAATCTCGAAAATACGATTCAATTTCAGAGAAAAGAACAACAAAAATTAGATAAGATTCAGCAAGATTTACAAAGCAAAAAAAACACGAATTGGAATGATCAAAAGAAAATTGAAAATTACATCAATCGTCAAGAAAAATATAAACAAATGATGCAACGTCAAACCGACAAGCTGCAAGAAAATTTGGATGAAAAAAGAGAAGAAAATCCAACATTACAAGAAAAAAAAGAAGCTTTAAAAGAACGTATTCAAGAACTAAAAAATCTTGAAAAGCAGCAAAAAATCTTGGACGAAATTCAAAAAATGGCTGACAAACTTAATAAAGAGGATTTGGTAAAAAAAGCAAAAGAGTTAGCTCAAGAAAACAAACAGCAACAACGGAGTTTAGAAAAAACTTTAGAGCTAGTGAAGCGTTTTTATGTAGAACAGAAAACCATGCAAATTGCATCAAAAACAGATGAATTAGCAAAAAAGCAAGAAGAAATTTCGAAAGATTCTACGAATAATTTATCTGCTCAAAAAGAAATTAAAATGAAATTTGAAGACATAAAAAAGGAATTACAAGAATTAGAAAAAGACAACAATCAACTAAAGGATCCAATTGAATTGCCAGATGTGGAAGATGAAAAAGAGTCAATCAATCAGGAATTAAAAAACGCTGAAGAGAATATTCAAAAGAAAGACAAACAAAAATCAACTAAAAATCAGAAAAAAAGTGCTCAAAAAATGAAAGAAATGAGCGAAAAAATGCAAAAATCAATGATGGAAATGCAAGGAGAATCTATGGAAGAAAACATGGACGATTTGCGAAAAATTTTAGAAAACCTGATTGTTTTTTCTTTTGAACAAGAACAGTTGATGAATAAGTTTGGGGAAATTTCTGCCACGCATCCTGATTTTGGTAAAGTGCTAAAAAAACAAAATCAGATAAAAACGTATTTTGAACATATTGATGATAGTTTGTATGTGCTTTCAATGAGAGTTCCAACGATTTCAATAAAAATTCAAACTGATTTGTCTTCAGCACATTATAATTTAGATCAATCATTAGAAAATTTTTCTGAAAGTAGATTTTCACAAGGAATTTCAAATCAACGTTACGTGATGACAGCGACTAATAATTTGTCTGATTATTTAAGCAATATTTTGAGTAATATGAAAGACAATATGAATATGAAAATGGGAGAAGGAAAAAATGGAAAAGGAGATTTTAGTTTGCCAGATTTGATAAAAAAACAAGAAGGAATTTCCGAGAAAATGAAAGAGGGAATGAAAAAGGGAGATAAAAAAGGAGAAGGAAAAGAAGGAAATGAAGCAGATGATAAAAATGGAGAAAAAAATAACGGTAAAAAACAAAGTCAAGGAGAAGGAGATACGAATGATTTAGAAGGTGAAATCTATGAAATTTATAAAGAGCAAAGTCAATTAAGGCAACAATTGCAGAATGCAATCAAAGAAAATGAAACTGAAAAGCCTGGAGGGAGCAATGCAAAAAAAGCGTTAAAATCGATGGAAGAATTGGAAAATGACATTCTTGAAAAGGGTTTTAATGCAGAGACATTAAAAAAAATCCAACAATTAAACTACGAATTGTTAAAGTTAGACACAGCTGTATTTGAGCAAGGAAAAGAAAATCAAAGAAAATCAGACACCAACAAATCAGAAAATGATAGAAATAACCTCAAAGCAATTGAGTTTAAAAAGCAGTTTTACAATCAAACAGAAATATTAAATCGACAATCATTACCTTTGCAGCGATTTTATAAAATGAAAGTAAGAACTTACTTTTCTGAAGAAAATAAATAAGCTTTATGGTAACGTTTAATTATGAAACAGAATTCGAGATTTCTAATGAATCAATTCTTGAAAATTGGGTTGAAACTATTATCTCAAATAATGGTTACGAAACAGGAGAGTTAAACTTCGTTTTCTGCGATGATGAATACCTTCATAAATTGAACGTTGAATTTTTAAATCACGATACTTTTACGGATGTAATAAGTTTTGATAATACTTTGGGAAAGTTAATTTCTGGAGACATTTTTATTTCTGTAGAAAGAGTTCGTGAAAATGCAAATGAATATAATGCCACTTTTGAAGATGAATTACACAGAGTAATGATTCATGGAGCGCTACATTTTTTAGGCTTTAAAGATAAATCGCCAGAAGATGAAAAGATGATGAGATATCAAGAAAACGACGCTTTATTGATTTTAAACAACTGAATTTCAATAAAATACAGTATAAGTTTCACGTGGAACAATTTTAAAAATGAGTTTGTTTACAACAACATATGATGTTATCGTAATTGGAGCTGGTCATGCAGGTAGTGAAGCTGCAGGGGCATCAGCAAATATGGGCGCAAAAACATTATTAATTACAATGAATTTGCAAAATATTGCACAAATGAGTTGCAATCCTGCAATGGGAGGAATTGCAAAAGGTCAAATTGTAAGAGAAATTGACGCTTTGGGAGGTTATAGCGGAATTGTAACTGATAAAACTGCGATACAGTTCAAAATGCTAAACAAATCCAAAGGCCCTGCAATGTGGAGTCCAAGAGCGCAATCGGACAGAATGCAATTTGCAGAATGTTGGAGAATGATGTTAGAGCAAACAGAAAACTTAGATTTTTTTCAAGATTCTGTAAACGGATTATTGTTTGAAGATGACAAAATTGTTGGTGTAAAAACAGCACTTGGAATCGAAATTAAAGCGAAAGCAGTTGTTATTACTGCAGGGACTTTTTTAAACGGGCTGATTCATATTGGAGAAAAAACATTTGGTGGTGGTAGAGCAGGAGAGAGTTCTTCAACAGGAATTACAGAAGATTTAGTGAAAAAAGGATTTGAATCAGGTAGAATGAAAACAGGAACTCCTCCAAGAGTGGATGGTCGTTCTTTGGATTATTCAAAAATGATTGAACAACCTGGAGATGAATTCCCTGTAAAATTTTCATACTTGCCCACTACAAAACCATTAAGAGAACAGCGTTCGTGTTATTTAACATATACCAATCAAAAAGTTCATGATTTGTTGCGCGAAGGTTTTGATCGTTCGCCAATGTTTAATGGACGAATCCAGTCTACAGGGCCAAGATATTGTCCCTCGGTAGAAGATAAAATCAATCGCTTTGCAACAAAAGAAAGACATCAAATTTTTGTTGAACCTGAAGGATGGAATACCGTTGAAATTTATGTAAACGGTTTTTCAACATCTCTTCCAGAAGATATTCAAGATAAAGCAATCAGAGCAATTGAAGGTTTTGAAAACGTAAAGTTTTTCAGATATGGTTATGCCATAGAATATGATTATTTTCCACCAACACAATTGAAGCATTCGTTAGAAACTAAGTTGATTAAAAACTTGTTTTTTGCCGGTCAAATTAATGGCACCACCGGTTATGAAGAAGCAGCTGCTCAAGGCTTGATGGCTGGAATAAATGCCGCTCTAAAAGTGCAAGAAAATGAGCCATTTATATTGAAAAGGAACGAAGCTTATATTGGTGTTTTGATAGATGATTTGATTACAAAAGGAACAGAAGAGCCTTATAGAATGTTTACGTCAAGAGCAGAATACCGCACATTATTGCGTCAAGATAATGCTGATTTACGCTTGACTCCAAAAGGGTTTGAAATTGGCTTGGCTTCTAAAGAACGCATGGAAAGAGTATTGGAAAAGCAACGTAAAACAGATTTATTGATTGCCTTTTTAGAAAATGCTAGTGTAAAACCTGAAGAGATAAATCCAATTCTTGAGTCAAAAGACTTGGCGTTGGTTTCTCAATCTTTAAAACTATTCAAAATCGCTACTAGACCACAATTATCTTTTGATGATTTGAAAGATATTGCTGTATTAAAAGAGTTTGTTGATGCTAATGCAATAGATGAAGAAATTATTGAACAAGCTGAAATTCATTTAAAATATTCTGGATATATAGAGAAAGAAAAAACCAATGCGGATAAACTAAACAGACTTGAAAACGTATTGATACCATCAAGTTTTGATTACCACAAGTTAGGCTCTTTGTCTTTTGAAGCGAGAGAAAAATTAAGCAAAATAAAACCAACGTCTATCTCGCAAGCAAGCAGAATTAGCGGGGTTTCTCCAAGTGATGTTTCTGTTTTGTTGGTGTATATGGGGAGATAATTTATAGAAATATTTAAGATGTTCCTCGTGGAACACATCATAAAAAATGAAAAACGCAACTGATTTTTACGAGAATTTATCGCCTTTTTTATCTTGCAAAGACCACACAGTTTCCAATGAAATCTATGAGCTAAAAATGAATTCCAACTATGAAATGCTGGTTACTTCTCCTGTGCCAAATGATTTATCAAAACTCTACAAAAGCGAATCGTATATTTCTCATACAGACAGTAAAAAAAGTTTTTTAGATAAAATGTACCAAGTTGTAAAAAACAGTTCTTTAAATAAAAAATTACATCTTTTAAATTCTTTTGAAACAAGTTCAAAAACGGTTTTGGATATTGGAGCAGGGACAGGTGATTTTTTAAAAGTTTGTTCTCAAAATAATTGGACAATTTTTGGAACAGAACCCAATGAAAAAGCAAGAAAAATTGCAAAAGGAAAAGGAGTGCAATTGTTTGATAACCTTTCTTCAGTCTCACATAAAAAATTTGACGTGATTACACTTTGGCATGTTTTAGAACATGTTGAAAATTTATCAGAAACTATTTTTTTGATCAATAAAATGTTAGCTGAAAACGGAAAAATAGTAATTGCTGTCCCTAATTTTAAAAGTGATGATGCAAATTATTATAAAGATTTTTGGGCGGCTTTTGATGTTCCAAGACATTTGTGGCATTTCTCTCAAAAGTCTATTCATCTGTTGTTTGAAAATGAAAATATGACAATTGAAAAAATACTTCCCATGAAGTTTGATTCTTTTTATGTTTCTATGTTGAGCGAGAAATACAAAACAGGTAAATTGAATTTTTTGATTGGCTTTTGGAGAGGTTTTGTTTCAAATTGGAAAGCTCGCAAAACTTCAGAGTACTCTTCTTTGATTTACATCATAAAAAAGGCCTAAAATCGCTTTTAAAAGCCGACATTGGACGAAAATTTAAAAAACAAGCAAACCCCAAGACCCTTTTAGAAAAATCCTTAAAACGCTTTACTTTGCATTGTCTTTTATAGGAAATTCTTATAGAATAGTTTTGCAAGAATAGTTTTTAGTTATGCAATAAAAAAACACCAAAAACTGTCAAAATAAAGTACACCGTCAAAGACATGGAACCTGCATAGTCTTTTGCCAATCGTTGACCAATTAATAAAAAAATCAATGTGATTGCACTCAGTTCAACTCCTAAAAGTGCGATTTTTTTTTCGCCAGAAACATACAGTTGATAGACTCCAATACTCATTAAAATGGAAGCAATGATTTCTATCAATAAAATAATTCCTAATAAAAAAGGCACCTTGTTTTTGAGAGGCGAGTTTTTAAAATGTTCTTTGATAAAGGAAACATTTTCTTTCCAATCCAATAATTTGTCAATTCCAGATTGAAAAAAAGTGACAATCAAAAAAAGAAGGATTAAAATCTCTGTTGGATAATTGCTTAAAAAATTCATATATAATTGCTATTTTTTTGATGATAAATAGGTTGAAATCCATTTTTTAACAGGTATTTTTTGAACTAATTTTTCTAAAATATCAAATGGAATATCCGTTTCTTTTTAAATCGGATGCACCTTTTTCCAATATCTAATTTTCTAGAAAACGGTTTGGAATATTCAGTTATAAACCAATCATACAATTCCTTATTTGCATACAACCTCATGAAATGTATATTTATGAGTATTGCACGCCTTCTTCAAAACCTGTAGGAAGATTTTTAGTAATTACATTCCTTAATTTTTCAATGATTACAGTTCTTTCTTCAGGAATTATTGCTAAATATTCAGGAATTGTTTTTGCTTTTGAAATCATAAATAGCATAATATCAGTAATTTAAAAATACATTTTTGATTTTATCTACAATGGTTTGTGCTAATTTTTCATGACTTTCTATGGTCCAACCTGCAACGTGTGGTGTTAATAACACATTTTCAGCTTCTATCAAATATCTAAAATCTTCTGGAAGCAAATCTTCTGAAAAAAAGTTTTCAAAGGATGATTTTTCATACTCTAAAACATCCAAACCAGCTCCTAAAATTTTACCTGACTGTAAGGCATTTACCAAATCTTTGGTTACTAAAGCAGAACCTCTTGCTGTGTTTAGCAACCAAAAATGATGTTGAAATTGGTTGATAAAATCAGTATTGATCATATTTTTGGTCAGTGAAGTTTGAGGGGTGTGTAAAGACAAAATAGTTGCTTTTTCTTGCAATTCTTGTAAGGAAACTTGTCTGCAATTTTCATCCCCAACATTTTTTGCAATATCATAACAAAGGACTTCAACATCAAAACCTTTCAGTTTTTTAGCGAATGATTTTCCCATATTTCCATAACCAATAATGCCCACAGTTTTGCCATCCAACTCAATACCGCGATTTTTTTCTCGCAGCCAAATCCCTTTTTTTACCTCTTGATTGGCTTTGTTCAGTTTATTAAAAAGCGACAAAAGCATCCCTAACGTATGCTCTCCAACAGCATTTCTATTTCCTTCAGGAGCTGCAATGAGATGAATGTTTTTAGACCTTGCAACTTCACAATCAATGTTTTCCAATCCAGCTCCAACTCTTCCAATAAATTTTAGATGGGTGGCTTTTTCTAAGAAATTTTTATCTATCGAAAATCGACTTCTGATGATAATTCCATCATACAAATGAATTTTTGCTTCAACATCACTTTTTGAAGAAGTATAATCTTCCTCATTTTGAAATCCCAGATCATTCAATTGATTGAGTAATAATGGGTGATTTGTATCTAAGTGAAGGATTTTCATAAAGAGATTATTAGATTTCAGAATTTTTAGATTTTTAGAGAATTACTAAATTTAGACATCATTTTTATGATTTGTTGTAAAGTTTTATTTAGATCTTCTAGTTCTTTGAGATTGATAAATTCTAAATCAAAGCTGAGTAAAAGTTGAGATTCAATTTCGTAACAAGAACCCAAAGAAATCATTAAAAATCTTTTAAAATCTTTGTTTGATTCTCTTGAAGTGCCTTCAGCAATATTAGATGAAATAGAAACAGAAGCTCTTCTTAATTGAGATATTAATCCAAATTTTTCTTCATCAGGAAAGGGCTTTGTAATTATGTAAATATCTTTACAGAAGGCTCTACTTAATTGCCAAAATTTTAAGTCTTTATATCTGTGCATCTTTTATAAATTAACAATCCAACAATCTAGAACTTTAGAAATCTAAAATTAATATTGCTCATTTTCATTCGGAAAATCTTTACTTTTTACATCGGAAACATATTGTTCAAACGCTTTTGTCATATCAGCAAACAAATCCAAATAACGACGCAAAAAACGAGGATGAAATTCGTGTGTCATTCCTATCATGTCATGAGTAACTAAAACTTGACCATCAACTCCATTTCCTGCTCCAATTCCAATTACAGGAATGGTTAATGATTTCGCTACTTTCTCAGCTAATTTTGCAGGAACTTTTTCTAATACGATTGCAAAACAACCCAATCTTTCTAGCAATAAAGAGTCTTCCATCAGCTTTTGAGCTTCTTCTACTTCTTTCGCTCTTACTGTGTATGTTCCAAATTTGTATATGGATTGTGGCGTTAAACCCAAATGACCCATTACAGGAATTCCTGCGTTCAAAATTCGTTTGATGGACTCTTTGATTTCACTTCCTCCTTCCAATTTGATGGCATGTCCACCACTTTCTTTCATAATTCGAATCGCAGAACGCAAGGCTTCTTTTGGGTCAGATTGATAACTTCCAAAAGGCAAATCAACCACAACTAAACTTCTTTCAATAGCTCTCACAACAGCACTTGCATGATAAATCATTTGGTCTAATGTAATTGGCAAAGTAGTTTCATGACCAGCCATTACATTTGAAGCAGAATCACCCACTAAAAGAACATCCAAACCTGCATTATCCAAAATTTTTGCCATCGTATAGTCATACGCTGTTAGCATGCTTATTTTTTCACCATTTGCTTTCATTTCTACTAATGACTTTACAGTAATTCGTTTGTACTGTTTTTTTGCAACTGACATATTTTTTTAATTTTAGTATTGGTAAAAGTAAGAAATCTAATCAGATTTTTAACTAGTTAATATTTCGTTAATCTTAGAAGTCATTTTAACACAAATGCAAAAAAAGACTAGCTTTAATGCATCAAAATCAATCAATTATGCAAAAAATATTTTTAGTACTGGCGCTTTTTTTCTTGAATTTAGCTGCATCATCTCAGGAAAAAAATGAGGAAATAATCGTAAAGAATGTCATTGATACTTTTTTTGAAGGACTTCATAAAGGAGATAGTGCCATCGTTTCAAAAACATTACACAAAAATGTCAAAATTCAAACAACAAATACCTCTAAAGAAGGTACAAAAATGTTGAAAGATGAAACTAGATTGCAACTTCTAGAGGCAATCTCTTCAATACAACCAACACAAAAATTCTTTGAAAAACTCCTTTCTTATGACATCAAAATTGATGGAAATTTAGCATCTGTTTGGACACCTTATGAGTTTTTTTACAATGATAATTTTAGTCATTGTGGAGCAAATTCTTTCCAACTTTTCAATAACAACCTGAATTGGGAAATTATTTTTTTGGTGGATATGAGAAGAAGAGATGATTGTTCTTATTTACAGAAGTAAAAATAAGCGATATTTGAATTTAAATTCAAACATGTCAGAGCAACAAAATTCTTTACGCCCAGATCTTTGGATTGATAAGAATGATAGTTATTTATTCAATTATGAAATTGCCCGCGTAAATAATTATGATTTGGCAAAAGAAACTTTTTGCGGGATCAAAATTGGCTAAAAAATTTAAAGAAAAAACCCCTTAAAGAACTTGGTTAGTTTCTATTTTAAAACTAAAAGAGATTGATTATTATCGGATAATAAACTCCATAAAAGGCTAAGCAGAGGTGAAAATGGATTTTTATGAAGATGGAGAAAATGAAGGAAGTTGGTTTGAAGAACGCGCTCCACAAAACTGGAATAACGATACTGAAAAAGGCACAGAAAATTAGGAGTTAAAAAACCAACATGATGTTTGTTTATAAAAATTGCCTGAAAAATACGCAATCGTATTTAGGATGAAAACCCTAAAAAATTTTGAAACTGAGGAAATTTGTAAGAAATAAGATAATACAGCTCCCAATTTATGGGTAATGATTCGTAGATCTGACTGCAACTTAGAAAATGTAAGGAAGATAACTGGTTTAAAAAGCAAGAAATTTTTCAAAAAGCCCACATATCATGCAATGAGGCAAACACAATTTGTGATAAAAGTCAGTATAATGAAGCTTCTTATTTTTGAGATTATAAAGTTAAGATACTATCTTCTATTATATAAATTTTGTGGATTGTATTCCAAGCAAAATAGCACGATATCACAATTATGCAAAAAGAAATGGAATTATTTAAAAAATAAAACTTATATTACTTCATCTGAAGAAAAAGCACTTTTAAAAAAGCAGTTACAAGAGATAAATAATTAGTTTTTAAAACCTCAACTTCTAAATCTATATTTTTAAATGAATTTTTTGCCTGAAAAATTAAATCAATATGTTGTGGAACATTCACAAGAAGAACCCAAAATTTTAGCTGAATTAAGCAAGGAAACTTGGCAAAAAGTGTTGAATCCTAGAATGTTGAGTGGCGCATGTCAAGGGAGATTATTAGCTATGATTTCTAAATTGATTCAACCCAAAGTGGTTTTGGAAATAGGAACTTTCACTGGATATTCTGCATTGTGTTTTGCAGAAGGGTTATCAAAAAATGGGAAAATAATTACCATTGATAAAAATGAAGAGTTAGAAACCTTACAAAACAAGTATTTTACTAAATCAGGATATAGAAATCAAATTATACAAAAAGTAGGAAATGCCTTGGAAATTATCCCAACAATTGATGAAAAATTGGATTTGGTTTTTATTGATGCGGATAAAGTGAACTATGAAAATTACTTTTACTTAGTGATTGAAAAAATGAATTCAGGTGGAATTATTTTATCAGACAATGTACTTTGGAGTGGAAAAATTGTGGAAGAATTAGATCCAAAAGATGAAGATACAAAAGCGCTGTTGAGCTATAATAAACTATTAATTTCTGATGAGAGATTGGAAACTGTGATGCTTCCAATCAGAGATGGATTGACAATTAGCAGGGTAAAATAATTGCTGAAAATTACATATTTCTTTTTATTGGACCCGTAATTTCCTCAATAGTATCTTTTACTTCAGATACATTTTCATTGATGCTTTTAGGAACATCAATATTTATTTTGTTATTTTTTGCACTTTCGTTGATTTCATTTTTAATATCATTGGTTGCATCTTTAATTTGACGCATTCCTTTTCCTAATCCTCGAGCAATTTCAGGAATTTTATCTGCACCAAAGAACATCACAACAATAATCATAATGAAAAAAATTTCCTGACCGCTAATAAACAAAAAAGGCGTATTCATTTTATTGTAACTAAGAAATGTCTTTAAAAAAACCCTAAATTTTGATCACAAAGATAATAGTATTTGTTGGGGAATTTTAATTGTGACAAAGATTTTTTGACACCTGTTTAAATAAAAAACTCTTTAAGCCTCTAATAATCATGGTTTTATTAAAGATATTTAATTTTCAAATAAATTTTACTTTTTCATCAACATTCGCTTGATTTCATTCAACTTCATTAATGCTTCAATAGGAGTTAACGTATCAATATTTGTGGCCAATATTTCTTCGCGAATATTTTCTAGCAAAGGATCATCCAACTGAAAAAAACTCAATTGCATTTCTTGATGTTGAGACTGTTTTAATACTTCTTTGACATTCGCATTTTTGTTATTTTTTTCTAATTGTGCTAATATTTTATTGGCTCTATGAATCACCATATTTGGCATTCCTGCGAGTTTTGCTACATGAATTCCAAAACTGTGATTACTGCCTCCAGAAACCAATTTTCTAATAAAAATAATGCTGTTTTTCAACTCTTTAACAGCAACATTAAAATTTTTAATGCGTTCAAAAGTCGTTGTCATTTCATTCAATTCGTGGTAATGTGTTGCAAAAAGTGTTTTTGCTTTTGAGGGATGTTCGTGTAAAAATTCGGTAATTGCCCAAGCAATCGAAATTCCGTCATAGGTTGAAGTTCCTCGTCCAATTTCATCCAACAACACCAAACTTCGTTCAGAAATATTATTCAAAATGGCAGCAGTTTCATTCATTTCTACCATAAAAGTAGATTCACCCATAGAAATATTATCACTTGCGCCAACTCTTGTAAAAATTTTGTCAACAATGCCAATTTTTGCACTTTGTGCGGGAACATAACTTCCCATTTGCGCTAATAAAACAATCAAAGCAGTTTGTCTTAAAATCGCAGATTTACCAGACATATTTGGTCCAGTAATCATAATGATTTGTTGTTGATTTCTATTCAAAACAACATCATTTGCAACGTATTCTTGATCAACAGGCAACTGTTTTTCAATTACCGGATGGCGTCCATTTTTAATTTCCAAATCTGTACTTTCATCCATAATTGGACAAACATAATTGTTGTCAATTGCCAATTTTGCGAATGACAGCAAGCAATCCAATTGCGCAATAGTTTGCGCATTTTCTTGAATTGGCGAAATGAACTGAATAATATATTGAATTAAATCTGAAAAAATTTGTTGTTCTAATGCCTGTATTTTTTCTTCAGCACCAAAAATTTTGATTTCATATTCTTTCAATTCCTCTGTGATATATCTCTCTGCATTGACCAATGTTTGTTTGCGAATCCAAGTTTCAGGAACCTTGTCTTTATGGGTATTTCGTACTTCAATAAAATATCCAAAGACATTATTAAAAGAAATTTTTAAACTCGAAATTCCCGTTTTTTGGGTTTCGCGAGTTTGCATATCATCCAAATATTTTTTCCCTGAGGTCGAAATTGCGCGCAAATTATCCAATTCTTGATGAACGCCTTTTCCAATGGCATTTCCTTTCAAGATATTTACAGGCGCATTTTCATACAATATTTCACTGATTTTTTCAATCAAATTTGTGCAAGTATGCAACTGTTTTCCAAAGTTTTGAACAGTACTATTATTGCTTTTTTCTGAGGCTTCTTTGATGGGTAAAATTGCTTTCAATGAGTTTTTCAAATCAATCACTTCTTTGGGCGAAACTTTGGAAGTTGCCACTTTTGAAATCAATCGTTCTAAATCAGAAATTTGTTTGATTTGATAATTGACAATCTCAAAATAGCGCTCAGAATTGATAAAAAACTTCACCAATTCATGACGATTTTTGACATCATCAATTTTTTTCAATGGCAAAGCCAACCAACGTTTTAAAAGCCTTCCTCCCATGGGAGAAATTGTTTTGTCAATCACGTCCAAAAGCGTTACAGCATTCACTGCATTTGGGTTGTACAATTCTAAATTTCGAATGGTAAAACGGTCCATCCAAACATAATTATCTTCTACAATTCTGTTGATGGTTTGAATATGTTTTAGATTATTGTGCTGTGTTTCAGATAGATAATATAAAACAGCTCCTGCTGCAATAATTCCAAGATGCAATTCCTGAATTCCAAAACCTTTCAAACTTTTTACTTCAAAATGCTGTTGCAATGTTTCTAAAGCATAGGTTTCTTGAAAAACCCAATCATCCAAATAAAAACTGTGATATCTATTTTCGAATTGTTCTAAAAAGAGCTGTTTGAACTGTTTTTGCACCAAAACTTCACTTGGAGAAAAATTTTGCAGCAATTTATCAATCATTTCTATAGTTCCTTGAGCCACTAAAAACTCGCCTGTAGAAATGTCTAAAAATGAAATTCCTAATTGATTTTTTTCAAAATGAACAGCTGCTAAAAAGTTGTTCGTTTTGGATTGTAAAACCTCGTCATTTAAAGACACTCCAGGCGTTATCAATTCTGTAACACCACGTTTTACGATATTCTTTGTCAACTTTGGATCTTCCAATTGATCACAAATTGCCACACGCATCCCAGCTTTCACCAATTTTGGCAAATAGGTATGCAAAGAATGATGAGGAAAACCGGCCAAAGCAGTTTCAGTTTCACTTCCTGCACCCCGTTTTGTGAGGATAATTCCTAAAATGTGCGCAGCTTTTTTGGCATCTTCACCAAAGGTTTCATAAAAATCTCCTACTCTAAATAACAACATGGCATCAGGATATTTTTTCTTGATGGCATTGTATTGTTTCATTAAAGGAGTTTCCTTTTTCCCTTCAGTTTTTGACAAGTTTTCGGTTTTTTGAGTTAGTTTTGCGAAGATAGAAAAAAGAAAGTAATTCAAAATTTAAAGTTTCAAGTTCAAAGTTTTAAAAAATTAATGGCGAAATTAACTATGAGAAAATTAAAAAATACAGAGTTAGAAAGACTGACGATTGAAGGATTTAAAGCAATCACAAAAACACCTTTGATTGTGGTTTTGGACAACATTAGAAGTTTGAATAATATTGGTTCGGTTTTTAGAACAAGTGATGCTTTTTTAATTGAAAAAATCTATTTATGTGGCATTACAGCAACTCCTCCCAATAGAGAAATTCACAAAACTGCTTTGGGCGCAACAGCATCTGTTGATTGGGAATATGTTGAAAACACAATAGATTTGGTTGAAAAATTAAAAGCGGAGAATATTAATGTATTGGCGATTGAACAAGCAGAAAACAGCACAAAACTGGATACTTTTTTTCCTGAAAAAGATCAAAAATATGCCGTTATTTTTGGAAATGAAGTGAAAGGAGTTCATCAAAAAGTGGTGAACGCTTGCGATTTATGTATTGAAATTCCACAGTTAGGAACCAAACATTCTTTAAATATTTCAGTAAGTGTAGGAATCGTTTTGTGGGATGTTTCCGTAAAACTAAATTCCTAAAATCAGTTTTGCAATCAAAAAATAGATCAAAATTCCGAAAATATCATTAGACGTTGTTATAAAAGGTCCAGTTGCAATTGCAGGATCTATACCTCTTTTGTCTAAAAACAACGGAACAAAAGTGCCAATTAAACCAGCCATAATAATCACAACAACAAGTGAAACTGCAATGGCTAATGCTGTGTCAATTTTTCCTTCATAGACCCAAACAAATGCGAACAAGAAAAGTGCTAAAATAACTCCGTTCAACGTCGCTAAAAGCATTTCTTTCAACAAACGACTGTTGATACTTCCTTTTACCTCATCATTTGCCAACCCTTGAACAATAATTGCGGAAGATTGTACACCAACATTTCCAGCCATTGCAGCAATTAAAGGTGTAAAGAAAAACAATGCGGCATATTTTGTAAAAACTCCTTGAAAACCTTCCATGATTAAAAAAGCGCCAACCCCACCAATCAATCCTAAAAAAAGCCATGGCAAACGCGCTTTTGTAAGTACAAAAATGGTGTCATCAGAATCAACATCTTGTGTTAAACCCGCTGCCAATTGGTAATCTCTCTCTGCCTCTTCTTTCAAAACATCCACAATATCATCAATCGTAATTCTTCCTAATAAAACATTGTTCTCATCTACCACAGGAATGGCTTCCAAATCGTATTTTGACATGATTTTTGCCACTTCTTCATCATCTTCATTTACATTCACAGCATCTACTGCAGAAATATAAATATCCGCAATTTTTTGATCGTTTTTAGCTACAATCAAATCTTTTAAAGAAAGTCTGCCAACCAATCTTTCTTTTTTGTCAACTACATAAATGGAGTGAACTCTACTTACTTCTTTTGCTTGACCACGAATTCTGCGCAAACAACCTGCAACTGTCCAAGTTTCGTAAACTTTTACCAATTCTTTTGCCATCAAAGCGCCTGCAGTATTGTCTTTGTAAGAAAGTAATTCTTTGATATCTGCTGCGTGTTCAATGTCTTCAAGTTCGTTGATTACGTTTTTTTGACGTTCTTCAGATAGTTCTGCAATAATATCAGCAGCATCATCTGTGTCCATTTCACTAATTTCCTCAGCAATTTCTTTGGCAGATAAATTTTCTAGAATTCGAGTACGCGTGTCTTCATCCAATTCAGTCAAAATTTCGGATGTTTTTTCACTGTCTAAAAGTTTGATGATATAAATTGCTTCATCAAAATTTACTTCATCCAAAACCTCAGCAATATCTGCATAATGAACCTCTTCAAACAGCTTTTTGATGGCTGAATCTTTTTTGATTTCAATCAGTTTTGATAGATTTTCAAGAAACTGTGAAGTGATTTCAAATATCATGATTTGCTATTTTTTGGGTCAGAAAAATAAACTCTTGAACCGATAATTGTTCAGGACGCATTGCAAATATAGGGTCTTCTTTTAAAGAATCAGAAATATTGAAAGATTTTAAACTAGAACGCAGCATTTTTCTTCGTTGATTGAATGCTGTTTTTACAACCGTAAAAAATAATTTTTCATCTACAGGAAGTGTAAAATTTTCTTTTCTGATGAGACGAATTACTCCCGAATCTACTTTTGGAGGCGGATTGAAAACTATTGGGGGGACTGTGAATAAATACTCAACATCAAAAAAAGCTTGAGTCAATACTGACAAAATCCCATAGATTTTACTTCCTTCTTTTTCAGCAATTCTCATGGCAACTTCTTTCTGAAACATACCAGCAAATTCGGGGACAAATTCTCTATTTTCAATAGCTTTAAAAACAATTTGACTCGAAATATTGTACGGAAAATTTCCAATAATAGCTACTTGTTCTTTCTTAAAAAGACCACTGATACTCTTCTTTAAAAAGTCTCCTTCTATGATTTCAAACTTTTCTTTGGAAGTATTTAACTGAAAATTTTCTTTTGGAAAAGTGTCTTTCAAATAGGCTACTGACTCTCTGTCAATTTCAAAAACAGTTATTTTTGATTTTTTTGTCAATAAATATTTTGTCAAAACACCCATTCCAGGACCAATTTCCAACACTTGATTATATCCGTTTTCTGATAAAGAATCTGCTATTTTTTGAGCAATTGTTTCATCTGTTAAAAAATGCTGTCCTAAATGTTTTTTTGTTTTTACTGACATTTTTAATTGCTTAAATTCGTTGGATAATACTCTTTAATTAATTTTAATTCTGTTCTAAAAGCCAGCATTTTATTGCCAAATTTTTTGATGGCTTCCGCTCGCAATTTGTCTGCATGAAACTGATAATAATCGTCTAAATCTTTTCGTGAATTGGCTGAATATTGCACAGAATACGTTCTTCCAGATTCATTTTCCGCTAATACTTCTGTGAGTTTTGCTGCAGTAAATTTTCCAGTATTCAATACATCTGCAATATGATTTTCCATCCAATTCAGCCATTCATCATGCAAACTTTCTTCAATATTGATGGTTACGTTGTATATGTACATATTTTTTAATGAGTTAATGAATCAATGAAGCAATATAACAATAATGATGTAACAATATAGCATTGAATTAATTTATCAATGATTAGAACTTATAAAAAACGCTATTGAAACCGAGAGCATTTTTCATTGACACGTTGTTACATTGAAACATTGTTTCATTAATTTAAAATTTCTCCTCGCAATTTTCGGAATTTATTTCTAGCATCTACCAAATAAATACTTGAATGTTGCTCAAAGACAATCTTCTGATAATATTCTTTTGCTTTTTCTGGATTGTTGAGATTGAAATTGTAAATTTCTGCAATTCGATAATATACATCATCTGTTAAATAACCTTGATTATCAGCTGCAATAATTTTTTCTAATTGTTCAATTGCTTCTATAAATTTTTCTTGTTTGATGTAAATTTTTGCTTCTAAAAATAGGACATCATCGTAAATTATTTCACCAGGAATCAAGCCGTTTGCAAGGATTGTTTTGTCATAAAAAAGCCTGTTTATCTCTTTTAAAGCTTCCTCGTATTTATTTTGGTAAAAAAGCAATTCAGCGTTTGCAAATTCTTTCAATCCTGACGGAATGGAATCTACAGGTTCATTGTCAATAATTTTTAAATACAACTCAACAGCATCATTCGCAATGAGTTGTGTTGTTGCGCTTTTTAATACTTTCAATTGTGCTTTTGCCCAATCAAAGTCGCCTTTAAAATAACTTGTTTGCGCTACTTTAAATTGCGCTTCTTGACCCAATTCATGATTTTTTAATTGCGTTTGAATTTGAGAAAAATAAATCAACGCTTTGTTGAAATTTCCTGTAAAAACAAAAACATCAGCCAATTTTAATTTGATGCGAGCTTCTTCAAATTTTGAATTTGAAAAAGTCATTGCTTTTTCTAAAATAGCAATTGCATTTTCTGGCTCATTTTTTTGAAACGTTAAAAAATCAGCATACGCAACTTGCAGATTTATGGTGGCAGCATTGATGCCAAATTCAGTAAATAGTTTTTCAAAAATGGTAAAGGTTTCTGGATTTTTTGTTGCGATGGCAATCTTGATGAGGTATAAATTTGCTTCAATTTTTTCTTCAGTTTGAGATGATTTTTCAATGATAAAATCAAAACAATTTTGAGCAGTTTCATAGTTTTTATCTTCAAAAGCGATTTGTCCCAATTCAAAAATCATGGAAACATCTGTTGGATTTCGATTGAACAATGCTTTTTCTTGAACCAATGCTTTTTCATATTCTTTTTGCTGGATAAATAGCCAACTCAATAGAATATTCCATTCGTTTTTTGGGTTTTTTACCGATTTTTGCAATAACGTTTTTCGGAACAAAATATTTGCTTCATTTTCAGCATCATCAGTAATATATTTGCTCGCATATCTTTGAATTAAACTCAAATATCGCTCGTTTTTATCAAGCAAATCAATATAAGATTCAAACATTTTTTTATAATCTCCTTGTTCCCCATAAATCTGTGCAATTTGAAAATTAAAATTTGAAGAAGGATTTTTTTCCATCGCTTTTTTGTAAGCTAGAATTGCATATTTTAATAAATTATAATCGTTAAAAATTTGTGCAATGGTCGTTGCATAAGGCGAATTATTTTCAATAGATTTTAAAGCTTTTTGGAATTCAATTTCTGCTAGATTTTCTTTTTGCAATTTGCTATAATTGTTTCCAATTAAAACATGCAAATAGGTTTGAGAAGGGTCTTTTTTGAGTCGATTTAAAAGCAAATTTTCTGCAGTTTCAAAGGATTCTGTTTGCTGATAACATGAAATTAATTTGTATAAATAAGTGGTATTAAACGGACTTACATCATATAGTTTTTTATAAATCTGAGTTGCTTTCTCATAGTCACCTTCTCTAAAATAATTTTCTGCTAAGAAAAATTCGCTTTGAGGATCATCTTGACTAAAAATGGAACTGCTAAAAAGAAAAAAAATAATCGCTAAAAACTGTTTCATAATGCTCAAATATAGCAAGAATGGTGTTAAGATTTTATTATACTACACAAATTTTGAAGTTCTTCTTGTAACGTTTTGGCACAGAAATTGTCTTAAAAGAAATAACTAACAAATTAGCCAATATGAAGAAGCTATCAAATCATTATAAAACCGCTAGGAAAAATGCCAACGGTTTCATGAAAAATGGACAAATAAGTGCTTATTTAATAGCACTTTTAGAGATGAATAAATACAAAAGATTGATGAACGCAGTAATTGCGAATTAGCTTTCAGTCTCAGTTTTCAGAGAATAGTTTTGGTTTTCAGTAAATGCCTTAGCTATAAAAGAACTCTGAATTTTAGATTTTAAACTCTAAACTAAATCTTATCAAAACCAGTGTAAGGAATTAAAACTTCTGGGATATTAATTCCACCTGCTGTTTGATAATTCTCTAAAATTCCGGCTAAAACACGTGGCAAAGCTAATGAACTTCCATTCAACGTGTGTACCAATTCATTTTTCCCTTCTTTGTTTTTAAAACGCAATTTCAATCTATTTGCTTGAAAAGTCTCAAAATTTGATACAGAGCTAATTTCTAACCATCTTTCTTGAGCAGTTGAATACAATTCAAAATCATAAGTTAATGCTGATGTAAAACCTGTATCTCCCCCACACAAACGAAGAATTCTGTAAGGCAATTTCAATTCTTTTAAAATACTTTTTACATGTTCAACCATATTTTCAAGTACTTCATAAGAAGTGGATGGATGTTCAATTCTTACAATTTCGACTTTGTCAAATTGATGTAATCTATTTAATCCACGAACATGTGCACCATAACTTCCTGCTTCTCTTCTAAAACAAGGTGTGTAGCCAGTCATTGCAATTGGCAACTCAGATTCTTGCAATAAATTACCGCGAAATAAATTGGTGATTGGCACTTCAGCAGTTGGAATTAAGTATAAATTATCTTCAGCTGAATGATACATTTGTCCATCTTTATCAGGCAATTGACCAGTTCCAAAACCAGATGCTTCATTGACCAAATGTGGCACTTGCACTTCTTGATAACCTGCAGCTGTGTTTTTATCCAAAAAATAACTGATTAAAGCGCGTTGCAATTTGGCTCCTTTTCCTTTATAAACAGGAAAACCTGCTCCAGTGATTTTTGCGCCTAAATCAAAATCAATAATATCATATTTTTTTGCCAATTCCCAATGAGGAAGGGCATTTTCGCCCAAATCAGGAATTACGCCATCTCTAAAAACCTCTTCATTTTCTTCAGCCGATTTTCCGCTTTTCACAGATTCGTGAGGAATATTTGGAATCAAGTATAAAAGCGATTCTAGTTCATCGGTATAAGCCGTTAATTTATCAGAAAGATCTTTGGTTTGCTCTTTTAATAAAACTGTTTTTTCTTTTAAAATAGCCGCTTTTTGAACTTCACCAGATTTAAAAAAAGCGCCAATTTCTCTTGATATTTTGTTGGATTCAGCCAAAGTATTATCAAGTAAAACTTGGGTTGTGCGCCTGTTTTCATCTGCAATAATTACTTTCTCAATGATGGAAGGTGCATTTGCAAAATTGCGTTTAGCTAACCCATTTAAAACAGTTTCTTTGTTTTCTCTTATAAAGTTTACTTGTACCATTTTTGGTTGATTTTACTCCGCAAATATAGTTGAAGCCACAGACTTAAGCAATGCAGAATTATAGATTGTTTTGTAGATAGATTTTTGCGTTTTGTTCGTCTTTTTTTAGCTGATTTACCAATAATTCAATAGAGTCAAATTTTTGTTCATCACGTAAAAAAAACAACAATTCAGCAGTGATTTTTTTACCATATAAATTTTGATTAAAATCAAAAAAATGAACTTCAATGGTTTGGTAATTTCCATCAATTGTTGGTCTGTTTCCTATATTCATCATCCCAAAAACAGCATTGTTTTCAAAATAAGATCTTACTACATAAACGCCATTTTTAGGAATTAGTTTATAAGTTTCTTCAATGTGAATATTTGCTGTTGGATACCCAATTTTCCCACCTAATTTTTCGCCATTTACAACAGTGCCGCTTAACATAAAAAAATATCTCAAATAATGGTTTGCAGTTTTTAAATCTCCAGCGTTTAAAGCATTTCTAATTTTAGTAGAACTTACGAAAACTTCGTCAATATCTTGTGCAGGAATCTCAGTTAATTTAAAATCGTACAAATCACTATATTCTGTTAATTGATTGATATTACCTTCTCTATTTTTTCCAAAATGATGATCATACCCAATAATTAATTTTGAAATATTTAGCTGATTTACCAAAATATCTTTCACAAATTCAAGCGCTGTCATTCTCGAAAATTCTTTGCTAAATGGGTGAATAATTAAATAATCCAAACCTGTTTTTTCGAGCAAAGCAGAACGTTCATCAATCGTGTTAATAAGTTTTACTGAGCTATCTTTTTGCAGAACCATTCTTGGGTGAGGAAAGAAAGTAAGTGCTACTGATTTTTTTTGAGCAATTTTTGCTTCGGAAACCACTCTTTCAATAATTTTTTGGTGACCAAAATGAACGCCGTCGAAAGTACCAATCGTAACAAAAGTTTTTGCTTCGCAAAAAAAAGTTGAGGTGTTAAGTATTATTTTCAAAAAATATCAATTTCAAGGCACAAATGTACAATATCTGTGGATGAAAATCATCGAAAAACATCATTTTAAAGTGGTTATTTTCCAATTAAACAGCAGATTTTTTGTTAATTACTTAAAATTTATAGAGAAGTATTCAGAAATTCAAATTTTTTTGTACTTTGCGGATTAATTAACTAATAATTCAAATTATGATAAAAAAGATTTTATTCATTGCTTTTATAGCTTTTGGTAGTTTGTCTATGGTGGCTCAAACTACGATTTCAGGGACTGTAAAAGACGCAAAATCAGGGGAGTTTCTTCCTGGCGCGAATGTAAAAGTTTCAAGAAAATCTGTTGGAACAAGTACTGATTTCGACGGAAGATTTGAGCTTAAAAACATCAATAATCCGCCATTTACAATAGAAATTTCCATCATTGGATACAAAACAGAAAAAGTAGAAGTTACCAAGAACAATCAAAAGATTGATGTTTTGTTGACTGAAAATGAAACATTTCTTGATGAAATAGTGGTTTCTGCATCTCGAACTCCAGAACGTATTATGGAGTCTCCAGTTACAATAGAGCGTTTAGACTCAAGAGCCATTATTAACACCACTTCTCCTTCTTTTTACGACGGTTTAGAAAATCTGAAAGGCGTAGACATTAACTCAAATAGTTTAACATTTAAATCTGTAAATACACGTGGTTTTGCAACATTTGCAAATGAGCGGTTTATGCAATTGGTTGACGGTATGGACAATGCTGCACCAGGATTAAACTTTGCCGTAGGTAATTTGTTAGGAATTTCTGAGTTGGATGTAAAATCTGTAGAGGTTTTGCCAGGAGCATCATCTGCTTTGTATGGGGCAAATGCATTTAATGGTATTATGTTTATGAGAAGTAAAAGTGCTTTTGATGATCAAGGAGTTAGTTTCTCTTTAAAAAGAGGGATTACAAGTCAGAAAGCTGCTGGAGATAATGAATTTAATGATTTTAATATTAGAATGGCATATGCTTTTTCTGATTACTTTGCAGCCAAGGCTACCTTGTCTTACTTAAAAGGGACGGATTGGTATGCTACAGATTATAGAGATGAGATCGATGGCACGTCCATGAGTCACGCCTCTAACGTTAATTATAATGGTCTAAATGTTTATGGAGATGAAGTTTCTGCAAACATAAATTCTGTTGCAAAATCATTAGAAGATGTAGGCGCTATTCCAGCAGGTACCTCTGCCCTAATACCAAGTGAAAATGTAAGTAGAACTGGGTATAAGGACGTTGACTTCATGAACAATGAGGCAAAGAGTGTAAAGTTTGGAGGTTCTTTAAACTACCGACCATTTGGAGATGACAGACTTGAAATTATTTGGAACACTAAATTTGGTACAGGAAACACCATTTACCAAGGACAAAACAGGTACAACATCAGGAACTTTACTTTGGCACAGCACAGGTTAGAGGTTAGAGGTAAGAACTTCTTTGTAAGAGCATATACCACAGCAGAGGATGCAGGAGATTCTTATGATACTCGTTTTGCTGCGATTAACGTGAATAATGCATGGAAAGGTAATACACGATGGTACGGCGAATATACAGGAGCTTATTTACAAGCTTTTACTGGTGCGATACCAGGTGTTCCAGCCGGGAATACTGATGCTGCGCATGCAACAGGTAGAATTGTTGCCGATACAGGAAGACTCATTCCAGGAACCCCTGAATTTGAAGCAGCTAAAGAAATTGTTACAAATGATCCGAACTTACTTACAGGTTCTAAATTTTTGGATAGAACTAAAATGTATCATGCAGACGCAAACCTAAACTTAAGAGATTACATAAGCTTTGCAGAGATACAAGTAGGTGGATCTATGCGAGAATATCGGTTGGATTCGCAAGGAACTATTTTTACCGATTATGATGCGCCAATTTCATATACTGAGGCAGGTGCTTATATTCAAGGTCAAAAAAGAATGTTAGATGACCGTTTAAAGTTAACCGCTTCTGCAAGGTATGATAAAGCAATTAATTTTAAAGGGAATATTTCTCCTAGAATTTCTTTATCCTATGCTGCTGGAGAAGACAAGAGACATAACTTTAGAGCTTCTCTTCAAACAGGTTTTAGAAACCCAACAGCACAAGATCAATATATTGGTTTAGATGCTGGTGCGGGAATCTTAGTAGGTACAGCTCCAGATAATATTGACAGATACAGATCTTTACCTTATAATTTAGGTATTAACCCTGCTTTAGCAGGCTATATAAATGCTGTTTCTGGTAGTAATATTGGAGGTACTCAAGTTTTAACAGGAGACATGGCATACAACAATTCTTGGACTGCTAGTTCTTTACAAGCGTTTGCTGTGAGTATGAATCCAGCAGATTTAGTGAAGTCTAATATTGATTTTGTAGCGCCAGAATATGTAACTGCATATGAAGTTGGATATAGAGGTGTTGTTGCGGGAGTGACAATTGATGTGAATGCCTACTATAATAAATATGAAGATTTCATTGCAAGTAAAAATGCAGCAGCACCATTATATGGGAATGTAAATTTTTCTGATTTGGTGGATCTAGCTCCGTTTGGAGGAGGAGTAACACCAGTTGCTTTAATTGCTGTAAGTAATGGAGATTTCAAAGGAATTGCTTTTGATTCTAATTCAGATTCAGACATTAGTTCTTATGGTTTGGGAATTGGACTTTCGAAAAAAGTATTGAATGGCTTTGATTTAGGTTTCAATTATTCATATGCTAAATTTGAAGAAGCAGGAGGATCTGATCCAGACTTTGAAGCAGGTTTTAATACACCAGAGCACAAAGTAAAAGTGCAGTTTGGAAAAACAAACTTATTTAATAACTTTGGGTTTAATGTAAACTACAGATGGCAAGATGAGTTCTTATGGCAATCTTCATTCTATGACGGAATGGTAGATGCAAGATCAGTTGTAGATGCACAAATAAATTATACAATCCCAAATTTAAAATCTGTTGTTAAACTTGGTGGAGCCAATTTAGGAGGAAAAGAATACTTTAGTGCACCAGGAGTTGGAGCTACGGGTTCTCAATTCTACCTTTCTTGGACGATAAATAATTAAGCAGCTTGTTTTCTTTTTGTAAAAGAAAATACAGGTATATGGTTACAAAAAAAGGTTGAGCTTAGCTCAACCTTTTTTTTATTTATAAAAACTTTATATTTTTAAGAAAGCATACTAACAGTTCTTTTTACGCCACTTACTAAAATGTCTATTTCTTCTTTTGTGTTATAAAATGAAAATGAAGCTCTTACTGTTCCTGGAATGTTATAAAAATCCATAATAGGTTGTGTACAATGTTGACCTGTTCTTACGGCAATTCCCAATTTATCAAGAATAGTTCCAATATCATAAGGATGAATTGAACCCACATTGAATGAAATAACGGCTGTTTTTTCTGGAGCTGTTCCATAAATTTTGAGTCCTTCAATCTTCAATAATTCTTCTGTGGCATACATCAAAAGTTCTTGTTCATACCCTGCAATTGTTTCAAACCCGATGGAATTCATATAGTCTAATGCAACTCCAAAAGCAATTCCTCCACAAATATTTGGGGTTCCTGCTTCAAATTTATGTGGCAAACCAGCATAGGTTGATTTTTGAAAAGTAACCGTTTCAATCATTTCTCCTCCACCTTGATATGGAGGCAATTTTTCTAACCATTCCTGTTTTCCATACAACATTCCAACACCTGTTGGACCACACAATTTGTGCGCAGAAGTCACATAAAAATCAACATTTAAAGCTTGTAAATCAGGCTTGATATGAGGTGTAGATTGAGCACCATCAATCAAAACTACCGCACCAATTTTATGAGCTGCATCAATGATTTCTTTGATTGGATTCACAGTTCCCAATGCATTAGAAACATGATTGCAAAAAACCAATTTGGTGTTTTTATTTAAGATTTGATGATACCTTTCCATTTCTAAAGTTCCAGCTTCAGTCATTGGAATAACTTTCAAAATAGCGCCTGTCTTTTCACATAACATTTGCCAAGGAACGATATTTGAATGATGTTCTAAAGCAGAAACGATGATTTCATCATTTGGATTTAAAATTTCAGAAAATCCAGCAGCGATTAAATTGATTCCATGAGTTGTACCCGAAGTAAAAATGATTTCATACGGATGTTTCGCATTGAAATGCTTCTGAATTTTGATTCTTGCAGCTTCGTATTTATCAGTAGCTTCTTGGCTCAAAGCATGCACACCTCTGTGAATATTTGCGTTGTAATTGCTGTAATAATCTACAATGGCATCAATCACTATTTGAGGTGTTTGTGAAGTGGCAGCATTGTCGAAATAAACTAAAGGTTTGCCATTGACAACTCTTTTAAGAATGGGGAAATCCTCACGAATTTTAGCAATATTTAACATAATCATTATTTTAGATTACAAAGATAAAGGTTGAAATTTGATTCGATTCAAAAACTCTATATCATTTTCTTACTTTTACATAGTCAAAATCTAATTTTATGAAAATTGTAAAGCGTTTTTTATTACTTCTGTCAGTAGCAGCTTTATTGATTGTGATGTTTAATTATCCAAAACTCAGTATTATTGCAGGGTATTCAGCAAAAAACACAGCTTCTTCTGTTTTTTTAGCAGAAAGGAGTTTGGCTTTTACGGATGCAACAGATAATAATTTTTCGCCTGTGAATGTGGCAACTGATAATCTTGGGAACAATAAAATGGCGATTTCTTCAGTTTTTGGATTATTGACACGAAAAGCCATTTACAGAGAGGGTTTGGGCGCTGTTTTAACCCTATCTGAAGAAGATGAAAACGCTCCTTTTTTGAAACCAAAAAGAGCAAAATCTGACAATGTCACATCTTTTCCTTATGGAAACGCGCCTCAAAAAGGCATAATTTTTGCGAATGTAAATTATAAAAAATTGAATGAAACTGTTTCATCTATCTTTGGAAAAGACAAATCTAGAGCAGTTGTTGTGATTTATAAAGACCAAATTCTTGCCGAAAAATATGCTGAAGGATTTGAAGAAAACTCTAAAATTTTAGGTTGGTCAATGACAAAAAGTATCACAAGCACGATTTTTGGAATTTTACAACATCAAAAAAAATTGAGCGTTTCAAACAAAGCTCCTATCAAATCTTGGCAAAAGGATGCACGTAAAAACATCACCATTCACAATTTATTACAGATGAATTCTGGATTGGAATGGGATGAAAATTATGATAAAATATCGGATGTTACCAAAATGCTTTTCTTGGAAAAAGACATGACAAAAGCACAAGAAATAAAGCCGCTTTCTGGAAACACAAATGCTTCTTGGAATTACTCCTCTGGAACTTCGAATTTATTGTCAGGAATTATCAGAAATCAATTTGAAACGCATCAAGAATATTTGGATTTTTGGTACACTAATTTGATTGATAAAATCGGCATGAATTCAATGGTTTTAGAAACAGATTTAACAGGAAATTATGTAGGTTCTTCTTATGCTTGGGCAACTGCTAGAGATTGGGCGAAATTTGGCTTGTTGTATTTGCACAAAGGAAACTGGAATGGCGAACAATTATTTGATGCAAGTTGGGCTGAGTATGTTGCTACTCCTACACCAACCTCAGATGGAACTTATGGTGCGCAATTTTGGTTAAATGTAAAACCAACGTTTCAAGATGTCCCTAAAAACATGTTTTATGCTGATGGATATCAAGGTCAGCGTGTGTATATATTGCCTGATCAAGAGTTAGTTGTCGTTAGAGTGGGACTTGCTAATATGGATGAAAACACTTTTTTAAAAGCAATTATTGAGAGTATTCAATAAAAAAACCACAAAATTTGCCTAGTTTTCCTGATTATAAAAACGAAACTAATTATAAATTAAAGCCGATATTAATTTTCAATTTTTGCGCAATTAATTTGGTAATCCTACTCTTTACCTCAGGAATTTTTACGCTTTCTAAAACGGTATTTGCAAACGCATACATTAATAATGCTTTTCCTTCTTTTTTCGGAATTCCACGTTGTTGCATATAGAATAACGCCTCATCATCTAATTGACCAATAGTACAGCCATGTGAACATTTTACGTCATCAGCAAAAATTTCAAGCTGAGGTTTTGCATTCACGTTTGCTTTGTCACTCACCAAAATGTTATTATTTTGTTGATAGGCATTTGTTTTTTGAGCTTCTTTTGCCACTAAAACTTTTCCATTGAAAACGCCTGTTGAACGTTCGTCATAAATTCCTTTATAATCTTGATGACTTTCGCAATTTGGCCCGATATGATGGACTAAAGTGTGATGATCAACAAGTTGCTTGTCTTCAATAATGGTAATTCCTTTCAAAATCGAGTTGATATGTTCTCCTCTTTGATAAAAATTTAAGTTGTTTCTGGTGATATTCCCTCCAAATGAAAAAGTATGAACAGATACTTCGCTGTTTGTTTTTTGTTCAATAAAAGTATTGTCAACCAAAGAAGCATTCAAATTGTCATTTTGGATTTTATAATAATCAACAGTCGCATTTCTTGCTACAAAAACTTCAGTAACTACGTTTGATAAAACCGCATTTGAATTCAAACTTTGATGACGTTCAATGATTTGTACATGTGCATTTTCTTCAAGAACAATAAGATTTCTAGGTTGCATCATAGTTGCAATTTCAGAACCTGTTGTTAAATTGATAATTTGAATTGGTTTTTGAACTTCCACATTTTTTGGAATGTTAATATAAGCTCCTTCTTTTGCAAAAGCAGTATTCAAAGAGGTTAAATTGTCTTGTTTTGCTATTTTATTAAAGTAGTTTTCGATAACTATTTTATATTTTGGTTTGGTTAATGCAGCAGACATTAAGCAAACATCAATCGTATCATGCGTTGTTTCTGATAAAAATGAATTGTATTTTCCGTCGATAAAAACTACTTTATAGGAGTCAATATCGTGTATGAAATATTTTTTTACATCTGCCAAATCAACAGAAACTTCTTTATTTGGAAAAAGACTATAATCATTTTTTAAAACAGTATTTAGAGAAGTGTATTTCCATTCCTCTAATTTTTTGGATGGGAAACCCAATTTTTCAAATTTTTCAAGTGATTTCATACGAATTTCATGAATGTCAGAATTCATGTCCATTTCGTTTTCAAAAGCGACATATGAAGAGAGTATTTTATCTTTTAAATCCATTTTTTCAATTTTTGTTTCTGTTGTTTCTATTGTTTTTTTGTTTCTATTGTTGTGGGTTTCTAAGATGATTTAAATTTATTTCCTTTAAAATCATTTTTGTTTAAATAATTGATAAAGTTTGCAATTTTTTGATTTAATTGTTCGTAATCTTTGGGTAACTCACTCAATTTTTCCTCTGTGATATATTCAGCATCAAAAACCCGATAGCATTGTGATCGTGTTTCGCCCGAAGAACCTTTAGCGATAGATAAAAACTGTCTAAATTCTAAATTTCCATCTCTTTCAAACCCTTCAGCAATGTTATCCATCACAGATCCAGCAGCCGATTTTATTTATGAATTCAGTTTAAAATCTGTTTTTAAATCACTTGTTTTTGTAATTTCAATAATTATTTTTGAGAGTCTTCTGGCTTCTTGCCAAATTTATAAATCTTCAAATCTTTTTATTGTAGTCAAAACAGTTAAACCTTTAAACGATAGAAACCTTTAAACTAAATTTTCTAATTCCTGTTTTATCCAATCATATCCTTTTGCTTCTATTTCTAAAGCCAAAGAAGCAACACCTGATTTTACGATTTTTCCATCGTATAAAACATGAACAAAATCAGGGACAATATAATCTAACAATCGTTGGTAATGTGTAATCACAATCACAGCATTGTCCTTAGATTTTAGCTTGTTTACGCCATTTGCAACGATTCTTAAAGCATCAATATCCAAACCAGAATCTGTTTCGTCTAAAATGGCTAATTTTGGCTCTAACATTGCCATTTGGAAAATTTCATTTCGTTTTTTCTCACCACCAGAAAAACCTTCATTCAAAGAACGAGACAAAAATTTTCTATCAATTTCTAACAATTCTGATTTTTCACGGATTTTTTGCAACATATCTTTTGCAGGCATGTCTTCTAAACCTCTAGCTTTTCTATTTTCGTTGATGGAAGTTTTTATAAAATTAGTCACAGAAACGCCAGGAATTTCAACAGGATATTGAAATGATAAAAACACACCAGCATGCGCTCTTTCTTCTGGTGACAATTCGCTAATATTTTCGCCATTCAATTCAATGGTTCCTTGCGTAACCTCATAGTCTTCTTTCCCAGCAATGATGTTGGCAAGTGTACTTTTTCCTGAGCCATTTGGACCCATAATTGCGTGAACTTCACCCGCTTTTACTTCAATATTCAATCCTTTTAAGATTGTTTTTCCATCTACAGTTGAATGTAAATTGTTGATTTTTAAAATCATAACTTAAATTTATTTTTTTCTAATGTCCCTTTTTTTGTTTAATACCTAAAAGGTTTTTGAAACCTCGCAAGATTTTTTATCCTACAGAACCTTCCAAAGAAATTTCTAATAATTTTTGTGCTTCTACAGCAAATTCCATGGGTAATTTGTTAAGAACTTCTTTGCTAAAACCGTTTACAATCAAAGCAATTGCTTTTTCATTATTAATTCCGCGTTGATTGCAGTAAAATAATTGGTCTTCACCGATTTTACTTGTAGTTGCTTCGTGCTCAATTTGTGCTGTATTATTTTTTACTTCAATGTATGGAAAAGTATGTGCACCACATTCATTACCCATTAAAAGTGAATCACATTGTGAAAAATTTCTAGCATTTTCGGCTCTTGAATTTATCTGAACCAATCCACGATAACTATTTTGAGATTTTCCTGCAGAAATTCCTTTAGAAATAATCGTTGATTTAGTATTTTTCCCTAAGTGAATCATTTTTGTTCCAGTATCAGCTTGTTGAAAATGATTGGTTACTGCAATGGAATAAAATTCGCCAACAGAATTATTTCCTTTCAAAATACAACTTGGGTATTTCCATGTGATTGCAGAGCCAGTTTCTACCTGCGTCCAAGAAATTTTGGCATTTGTTTCGCACAAACCTCTTTTTGTAACGAAATTAAAAACCCCACCTTTTCCATTGGCATCACCAGGAAACCAGTTTTGTACGGTTGAATATTTTATTTCTGCATCATCCAACGCAATTAACTCAACGACTGCTGCATGAAGCTGATTTTCATCTCTTTGAGGAGCTGTACAGCCTTCTAAATAAGACACGTAACTTCCTTTATCAGCAATGACCAAGGTTCTTTCAAATTGACCTGTGCCACCTTCATTGATTCTAAAATAGGTTGACAATTCCATAGGACATTTTACGCCTTTTGGAATGTAGCAGAAAGATCCATCAGAAAAAACAGCTGAATTTAAAGCCGCATAAAAATTATCTGTTGTTGGGACGACTGAACCCATATATTTTTTTATTAATTCAGGATATTCTTGAATTGCTTCAGAAATAGGCATAAAAATAATGCCTTTTTCAGCCAATGTTTTTTTGAAAGTTGTGGCTACAGAAACAGAGTCCATTACAATATCAACAGCAACATTCGCCAAACGTTTTTGTTCGGCCAATGAAATTCCTAACTTTTCGAAAGTTGCCAACATATCAGGATCAACTTCGTCAATAGAATTTAATTTTGGGTTCTTTTTTGGGGCAGAATAATAGGCAATTTCTTGAAAATTTGGTTTTTGGTATTTCACATTTGCCCATTCTGGTTCCTTCATTTTTGTCCAACCACGATAGGCTTCCAATCGCCAATTGGTCATCCATTCTGGTTCGTTTTTCTTTTTAGAAATGGCACGAACAACATCTTCATTTAATCCTTTTGCAAACGTTTCGCTCTCAAAATCGCTATAAAAACCATACTCATATTGTTTGGTTTTTAATTCTTCTTTTAAATCGTCTTCAGTATACTTCATAATTTTTCTTTTTTACTCCTTCCCTTTGGGAAGGTTGGGATGGGCATTTTACAGGGAAAAACTCTCTCCACAACCACAAGTTCTATTCGCATTTGGGTTATTGAACACAAATCCTTTTCCATTTAAACCTCCAGAATATTCTAAAGTAGTGCCAACCAAGTATAAAAAACTTTTTTTGTCAACGACTATTTTAATATTGTTTTCTTCAAAAGTTTTATCACTTTCTAGCTGATTTTTATCAAAAGTAAGTTGATATGATAAACCTGAACAACCACCACTTTTTACACCAACTCTCACAAAATCTTTTGAGGCATCAAAGCCATCTTCGGTCATAAGTTCTATGACTTTTTTCTTTGCTGTATCTGAAACTTTTATCATAACTTTAAATAGATTAAATCTAAATTGCATGCAAATATACAATATATGAGCTAAAAAATAACAATGAAATTATTGTGAAGTCCAATAAAACTATTGGTTTTTCTTATCGATTTCTAAAATCAGGATTGTTGATGAATTCAAAATCAGATAATGTGAGCAGAAATGCTTTTAAATCAGCTTTTTCTTTTGAAGTTAATTGAACTCCACCTTGCTGCACTTTTTTCATTAATGGATCTATTGTTATTGAAGGTTTTAGCCCTTCTGAATAATGATTTATAACCTCTTCTAGAGTTGCAAATCTTCCATCATGCATGTAAGGAGCTGTGAAGGCTAAGTTTCTGATTGAAGGCGATTTAAATTTTCCATTATCAGCAGGATCACCCGTTTTTGCACCTAAACCTAAGTCTGAAATGTTGGTGTCTAAACCGTTATTATGAAATTGATTGTCTGTCCAAAGAGGATTGTTATTGCTTCCATGACAATGAAAACAATCGCCTTTTGCTTCGTCGATAAAAACATTAAAACCATTTTCTTCTTCAGGAGTTAAAGAGGTTTCTCCTCTTAAAAATCGGTCAAATTTTGAGTTTCCTGAAATTAATGTTCTTTCAAATTGTGCAATTGCTTTGGTAATTAAGACAGAATCAATAGTTGAAGTTCCAAAAGCAAGTTTAAATAAGGTTGGATATTCAGGATGATTTTGCAACTTTTTAGCCACATTTTTCCAAGTTGCATGCATTTCAATAGGATTTCTTATAGGCTCAAAAGCTTGATTTTCTAAACTAAATTCGCTTCCATCCCAATTAAAAAGTTCGTCAAAATTCCAAGCTAAATTGAACAAAGGCATCGCATTTCTGATTCCTTTCTTTCCGTCAATTCCATTGCTAAATTGATTGGTATCTGAAAATGCATTTTGAGGATTGTGACAAGATGCACAAGATTGTGAATTGTCGCCTGAAAGTAATTTTTCGAAAAATAATTTTTTCCCAAGGGCAACACCTTCTTGTGTTAAAGGATTGTTTGCAGGAATAACTGGCGCAATCAATTTTTGTGAAAAAAGCGAAGGAATTTCTAAATTATAGGTTATTGGAAGATACAGTTCTTCCTCTTTTGAGGAGCAATTTATAAAGAGAAAAAGGGAGATTGTAAATAATAGTTTTTTTAGCATTTATAATTTTATTTAAGACCTACAAGGTTTTGAAAACCTTGCAGGACGGACGTTTTGAAAACCCAATTTTTGTTCATTCTTAATTTGAGATTGTACCTACATCAAACACATTTCTACCATTTTCACTCATCATTTTTTGAGCATCAAAATTGGGCATTAACACCGTATTTAACACATTCAAATCCCATAAATTAGGGTTTTTAAACCATTCAGCCACATTCATTTTGATTTCGATGGCGGTGTTTTTTGACAACTCGAAAGTGCCAATTTCAACTTCAAAAGAAGTGTCTTCCAAAATTAAATTCATTGGATTCGAAGCATTCACTGCTCTGATTGCATGATAATTAAAATTTGCATTTTGATTGTTTGAGTCTTTGTATTTTCCATCAAATTGCATGAAATGATACCCTCCTCCCATCATCATTGGAACATTAAATGACGTAGAATTCAAATCGGGATAAATGCCATCAATATTGTCAGCATCAGTAAATCCAAAAGTAAATTTTAGAAATTGATTTCCTTGTGGAATTTGGGGTAGTACTAATTCAAGACCTGTGTTTTCGCCAATATTTATCAATTGATAGTTTTTTTCAAAATCGCTAATTTTTATTCTCGAAACAAGATATCTCAATCGTTCAATACTGATTTGTTCTCCATGTTCAGTTGTGAATTTGAAAGTATTAAAATCACTTGAATTTATGGGAATTCCATCCCAATTGTGAGTAAATTGTAGCGTAACTGTAATGGGTTCTAAATTGGTGCAACAGTCTTTCTTTTCACATCCCAACAGTAAAAAAAGCCCGACATAAAAAAGGATAAATTTTTTCACAAACTTTATTTTATTTTGATCAATAACGCATCAGAAAACCCTTTATTTTCAGTAATATCTTGATTTTCACTATAACTTTCGCCAATGGTAATGATTGAATTGTTTGAAAGTTCAGTAATATCAAACAAAAAATCATTTTCAGAGCCACCTATAAATTTTTGCCAAACGAGATTTCCAAATTCATCAATTTTCAAAATCCATGTATCATTTTGACCTTTATTTTCAAATCCATTGTTTGAACTTCTTGAATTTCCAGCAATGAAATAACCATCATTTTTAGATTTAAAAATAGCTCTTGCTGCATCAAAACTACTTCCACCAACTGTTTTTTCCCATAATAATTCTCCTTCAGGAGATATTTTTATCAACCAAATATCTGCAGCACCATTATTTTTAGAAACATCCTGATCTGAACTTCGAGTGTCACCAACAATTAAAAAATTGCCATCATTGGTTTTGCAAATTCCTCTAGGCTCTTCAATTTCTGATCCACCAAAGTTTTTTTGCCAAATGAGTGCTCCATCACCAGCAATTTTTAGAATCCAGAAATCATATTGCCCTTTGTTATTGGTGATGTTAAAGTCATTGCTGTCTGAAGATGCAATAATTATAAACGAATTGTCATCAGTTTCTTGGATTCCAAAAGGAGTGTCAGTATTTGTTCCGCCAAAATAATTTTGCCATTCTTTGTTTCCAGAAGCATCCAATTTTATCGCCCAAACATCACCACCTGCATGTTTTTGAGCTGTTTTATTTCCTTGACCACCAGAAGCAGTCACGTCTAAAACACCTGTAATTAAAAACCCACTATCAGTTGTTTGAATCAATGATGTACCAACATCTGCCCCAGAAAATCCGAATGTTTTTTGCCAAGAAATATCGCCAGTTGACGAGGTTTTTATAATCCAAAAATCTTGATTTCCAGCATTTTCTGTTAGATTTCCATTGGTGCTTTTGCTAAATCCAAAAAGCGCAAACCCACCATCATTGGTGGCAATGAGGTCTGCTCCTCTATCATCCTCTGAACCTCCAAAAGTTTTGCTCCACAACAAGACATCGTCTGCGGAAAATTTTAACAGCCAAAAATCAAAGCTTTCATCAGTTTTATCGGAAATGTCAAAATCATTACTTTGTGTGAAGCCTAAAATGGCATAACCCCCATCTGTACTATTGACAACAGACTGAAAATTATCATTTTTAGTTCCTCCAAAGGTTTTTATGAGTTCAATTTTAGTAAGATTTGAGCCTATTTCAGGAAAAATAATGCCATCATTTTTAGAGCAATTGAAGAAGGAAATAAGCACCAAAAAGAACCAGCATTTTTTCATGAATCACGAAATATTAATTGGATTTTTTGATGATAAACAAACCATTATCGATATCACTAATCACAATATTTCCACTTTCAAAATACGGATAAACACTCCATGCACCATTAAATCCAGCAATATTATTTGTTGGATAGGTATCAAAAAAACCGATTTCAGTAATGCTTTTATTTCCAATATTTGTAATGTCAATCATTCTGACGCCTGCAGTATAATTTGCCAAATAAAAAGTATTATTTTTTACATATCCGTTGTGATCAATGGCATCTGTTGGTCCAAAATAATCAAAATGAAATTTTGGATTGTCCAAATCAGAAAAATCAAAAATAACGGTTCTTGTTTTGTTTCCAAGTCGGAATTCATCCAATTCATCTCCTAATAAAAAATAGCGCATATCCTGAGAAAACCAACCTTGATGTACATATCTTACATTCGAATAATTGGCGGTAGAAAGTTTGATGGGATTAGATTTGTTGGTAATATCTACAATGACAATTTCAGATTCATTGCTTCCAATCAATATTTCTTTTCCAACATGTTCTGTATCTGGGCCATTATAAGTAACCACCTGAGCATCATGACTATAGTTTCTAAATCCACCTTCGTCAATAGGATTTAATGGATTTTGAATGTTGATAAACAAAGGCCCACCAGCAAAAGGGCCACTTCTAGATGTTCCAACAGGATACGCATACCCTTTGGATTCATTGATGACGATATTGTGCGCACTTCCAAAACCTGTAAAAGTTGTCTCCGCTGAAAAATTTTGTGGAAGATTTGTGTCAGACCTCAATTTTGTTAAGTCAAAAACCTGCATTCCATGCCCTGTAGCTTCGCTAACCACAAAAGCATAATTGTTATATACTTTTACATCTCTCCAATTGCTATTTACAGTGGCTGTTGGTAAAAAACCAATCACTTTTGGTTTGGAGGGATTGCTGATATCTACAAATGAAATTCCTGTATTTAGTCCCATTAATACATATTCTTTTTGGGTTGTTGCATCTGTCCAACCCCAAGAATCATTTCCGGATAAATTGTTTGTTGGTGTGTTTGAACCATCTAATTCATCTAAACTTATATGTGCCATTAAATCGTAATTTTTACAAGGATAAATACCTGCAAAACCATTTACACATTTGGCTTCTGGAATAAACTCTATCACAGGTTCCTCATCAATAATTTCAGTTTTGGAACAGGAAATTAGTAAAAAGAAACTAAACAGCAAAAGAAGATTTTTCATTAGATAGTATTTTAAAAAGAAAGATTTTTTAAAAACGGAAATTTTAAAAAATAATATGAATGATTCAAAAATTATCAAAACAAATGTACTTAATTAATCGATAAAAAAGTCTCCATAAAAAAATGAGTTTCTCAAATTTCAAGCATAAAAAAACGATTAAAAGTAAAGAACTTGTTATTTTTGCAACATGTTAGAAGATAAAAATCAAAATAGAACATCGTTGGCTGATTTGGGCGAATTTGGACTCATCAGCCACATTACAAAATATTTTACCATTTCTAATGCATCCACTATAAAAGCTATTGGAGATGATGCTGCAGTTTTGGATGCTTCCCAAAAACAAACTGTTATTTCAACGGATTTGTTGATTGAAGGGGTTCATTTTGATTTGAGCTATACACCATTAAAACACTTAGGATATAAAGCTGTGATGGTTAATTTGTCTGACATTTATGCCATGAATGCTGTTGCTGAACAAATTACAGTTTCAATGGCAGTCTCTAACAGATTTTCTTTGGAAGCCATTGAAGAACTGTATGCAGGAATCCAGTTAGCTTGTGAAACTTATCAAATTGATTTGATTGGAGGAGACACCACTTCATCAACCAAAGGAATGTTGTTGTCAATTACTGCAATTGGCAAAGCAAACAAAGAGGACTTGGTGTATAGAAATGGTGCGCAACCCACTGATTTAATTATAGTAACAGGTGATGTTGGTGCAGCTTATTTAGGGTTACAAGTGTTGGAAAGAGAAAAACAAGTTTTTAAAGTAAATCCACAAAACCAACCAGATTTAGACAATTATACCTATTTAATTGAGCGTCAATTAAAACCAGAAGCTCGAAAAGATATTGCTGGAATGCTTAAAGAATTGGATGTAAAACCAACCTCGATGATTGATGTTTCTGACGGAATTTCATCAGAACTTTTTCATATTTGCACACAAAGTAATGTAGGATGCAAAATTTATGAAGACAAATTGCCTTTAGACCCACAAGTTATTAGCACTTGCGAAGAATTTGAATTGGATTCAACAACGATTGCATTGAGTGGAGGGGAAGATTATGAACTCCTTTTTACAGTGCCAATTTCTGATTATGACAAGGTAAAAGGGAATCCAAATTTTTCAATAATTGGTCATATTACCGAAAAAAATCAAGGGTTGGAGTTGATTACAAGGGGAGGACAAGAAATTCCATTGAAAGCACAAGGGTGGAATTCTTTTAAGGAGGGTTAATTTCACTTAAAGCGAAAGCAATATAAGTAGACACTTTCTTTAAATGAAGAAAGAGATTTTTTCGATTCCCCTTTTTTGTTTTATTATCTTGCGTCAAAAAGCCGCTATGAAAACAAATCACGAACTCGAACTTGCCATCGAATTTATCAATAAAACCGATAGAAACCTTTTTATTACTGGAAAAGCTGGCACAGGGAAAACTACTTTTTTACATCAAATTAAAAGTGAATCGCTCAAAAGATTGGTGGTTGTGGCACCAACAGGGGTTGCCGCTATCAATGCAAAAGGCGTAACTATTCATTCTTTTTTTCAAATGCCTTTTGGGCCGATTTTGCCCGGTCAAATCAGAAATAATAATGAACAACGCCGATTTTCAAAAGCAAAAATTGATATTATTAAATCTTTAGATTTAATAATTATTGATGAAATTTCAATGGTTCGTGCAGATTTATTAGATGGCATTGACCAAGTCATGAGAAAGTATAAAAACCGAGAAAAAGTTTTTGGTGGCGTACAAATTTTGATGATTGGCGATCTGCAACAATTGGCTCCTGTTGTGAAAAATGACGAATGGAGTTTGCTTCAAAAATATTATGAAAATATGTATTTTTTTAGCGCAAATGCCTTCAAAGAAGCCAATGTTGTTAAGATTGAATTGAAACATATTTACCGTCAAAAAAATGATGATTTTATCAAAATTTTAAACGAAATCAGGAACGATAATTTGTCTGATGAATCTGCCAAAATGTTAAATAAACGGTACAATCCGTCATTTTCACCAACAAAAGAAGAAGGTTATATTACGCTAACAACACACAATAATCGAGCGAATCTCATCAACAATTTTGAGCTTAACAAATTAACTTCAAAAAGCAATTTTTTTGAAGCTAAAATTTCAGGAAAATTCAGTGATAAGTCGTATCCAAATGATGAAAAATTGGAATTGAAAGTGGGTGCACAAGTGATGTTTATCAAAAATGATTCTTCATTAGAAAAAAGATATTTTAACGGAAAAATCGGGGTTATTACTGCTATTGCTAAAACTTCTGTGACTGTAAAATGTCCTAATGAAACTAAAGAAATTGTTACAGAAAACGAAACTTGGGAAAACATAAATTATACCATAAACGTCGAAACTAAAGCCATCAAAGAGGAAATTACAGGGGCTTTTACTCAAATACCTTTGCGTTTGGCTTGGGCAATTACCATTCACAAAAGTCAGGGATTAACGTTTGAAAAAGCTGTGATTGATGCCGAAGCGTCTTTTGCTCATGGTCAAACCTATGTTGCATTGAGTAGATGCACTTCTTTGGAAGGGTTGGTTTTGAAAACACCCATTTCATCTAATTCAATTATCAACGATAGTACTGTAAATATTTTCAATGAAACTTTGGCGGAAAATTGTCCTGATGAACAGGTTTTGAATGAATCCGAAAAACAATTTCAGTTCAATTTAATTTCAGAATTGTTCGATTATCAATTATTTTTATATCCTTCAACTCGAATTTTAGATGTTTTTTATAAAAACAGAAATAGTATCAAAGGTGAAGTTTTAGAGCATGTAGAAACCTTAAAAGAAAAAGGAATTGTGCCTTTATTGAAAGTTTCAACATCATTTAAAGGTCAATTATTAGCGATATCTCAAAATGAAATTTTGCCAGAAAATAGTTCTCAAATTCAAGATCGATTTAAAAAAGCAGTGACCTATTTTTTAACACAAACCAAAGAATTTATTCTAAAACCATTGAATCAAATTTCGTTTTCTACAGACAATAAAACAGTGAAAACCGATTTTTTAAAACCATTTGAAACGTTGCAAGAAAAAGTATCAGAAAAGATTTTTGTACTTGAAAAAATGACAGAGGGGTTTAATGTGAAAACCTATTTGCAAGAAAGAGCAAATGCTGTTTTACAATCAAAAGAGCCTGTGAAAAAGAAACCAATAACTTCAAAACGCGACCCAATTTTGGCAGTCCAATTGCGAGAATTAAGAGAGGATATTGCAAAAACTGAAAATGTTCCTCACTATATGGTTTTTCCTCAAGAGACTTTATACCTACTATGCGATTTATTACCAAGGACAGAAAAAGAATTGTTGAAAATTTCTGGGATGGGAAAAACACGTGTTGAAAAATACGGTCAAGAAATTTTAGAATTAATTGAAGCATATTGTCAAGAAAATGTAATAAATAGCTCAAATAATTTCGAAAGACCACCAAAAAAGGAAACCAAAAAAGAACCAAAAAAAAGCACTAAACAAATCAGTTTCGAAATGTTTAGAGCAGGGTTATCAATTCAAGAAATTGCCAAAGAACGCAGTTTTACCAGAAGCACCATAGAAAGTCATTTGGCGAGTTATATTCCTTCTGGTGAAGTAGATATTTTAGAATTAATATCCGTAAAAAAACACAAAGAAATCCTAAAAGCGATTGAAGAAATTGAATACAAATCACTCACAGAACTCAAAGAAAAAGTAGATGAAAGTTTTACATATGCTGAGTTGCGAATGGTTTTGATGACGTTGGAGAAGTAGATTTAAAAGAACCATTTACTCCAAATCCCTCAAAACTAACTCGTCCAAAGAAGGTAAAAACCAGTCTGTATAGCTTTCTAAGGTTAAATTCGCGCAAATATCTGCAGCAATATTTGATGTAGTACATTCAGCGACGATATCTATTGTATTTTGAGCACCTGTGCCCACCACCTGGCCATCAGCACCGGTAATGGCAGTTCCCTTACAGCCCCACTGAGCGCCAACAGACTGATCTGAAGTTGCTACTACCAATCCTCCGCCATTTCCATCTAGATAAAATATGATACCTCCTTGATGTGAATCCCCAATCGCTAATAAAGTAATAAAACTAACCTCCGCCCCATAAGCCGTGCCTGCACTGTTTGTGGCGTATGCACGGACATAATAAGTCGAATTCCCAGTCAAGCCTGTCAGACTACTGGTAAAGGTGCTCGTCCCTGTGCCATCACTGGTTTTGGTGGCAAGTGATATATCTGGACCAGTGCAGGTACTCCATACCACGCCCCTTGCCGTTACAGTGGCCCCTCCATCAGCACTGATGGTTCCTCCACTGAGTGCAGTAGTTGCTGTTATAGATGAAGCTGCTGTAGTGCTTAACGTAGGGAATCCTATCGGTTTTTTGAAAATATATGGCGTACCGACAAATTGACCGTAAGAGGATTTGGCAAATATTAATAATAATAGTAACAAAAAATATATTTTCAAAGTGCTCAATGCCTTAACTATTCTTTAATAAACTGTTTCAATACTATTATTTTTATTATTCTACAGATACCATTGAAAAATAAACATTGCCACCCAGTACAAGAAAGGTATACAAGGCATGTTTAGATGATGTAGTAGCTAAATTGCCCAAAGACTTAAAAGTGAATGATGTATGGGTAAATGAGGAGGTACCCACACTACCTCCCGTTACTGCCAAAGTATAGGTTCCCCCATCTTTCATACCGATCAATGTGAATGCGCCCGCCGAAACACTCGTGTAAGCCAAATTGCTTTTGGTAAAATCAATAGTAGTACTACTGCCCGCATCATAGGCCGTTTTATTTGTTGCTGCGCCATTTACTTGCAATGTTGCACCGCCTGCTACCCCACTATCAATAATCAGATTTGATGTGAAGCTCTTTACACCTGCCATTGATTGATCTGTCGTTAAATCCACGAAATTCTGTGTAGAAGAACCTGTACCTCCATTGACCACTGGTAAAATCCCTGTGACGCCTGATGTAAGGGGAAGCCCTGTCGCATTTGTTAATGTTATCACACTAGGAGTTCCCAAGTTAGGGGTAGTTAAAGTGGGCGATGCCAGTGGCGCTTTCAAGGACAATGCATCAAACACTGCATTTTGTGATGGGGCTATCCCTGTAGTTCCATCATTAATCGCATTGGCGACTTTAGTGCTACTTATAGTCTGAACAAATGCTGTGGTAGCAATCTGAGTGTTACTAGTGGTTAGATCCGTGGCCGTGGGTGCTGCCGGGATACCCGTGAAGGTCGGTGATGCAATAGGCGCTTTCAGATCTAATGCCGTCTGCGTGGCTGTGGAAACAGGCTTATTCGCATCGCTCGTATTGTCTACGTTACCTAATCCTACCATTGCTGAGGTTACCCCCGATACCGTACCTGTAAAGGTCGGCGATGCTATAGGTGCTTTCAGATCTAATGCCGTCTGCGTGGCGGTACTTACAGGCTTACTAGCATCACTAGTATTATCTACGTTGCTCAAACCGACCATCGTCTTATCAATCCCCGATACCGTACCTGTAAAGGTCGGCGATGCTATAGGTGCTTTCAAGGCCAGACAAGGTACGGTTGGTGCCGTGGCCGTACCTGCAAGATCACCTGCCAATTGTATTTTTCCTGCGGCTGTGGTACTTGCATCAGCTACTCCTGCTGATGCTGCCATTGCATCTACGTAGGTCTTAACTGCCTTTTCGGTAGGGAATAAGTCATCTGAGTTGGTAGCCAGCGTACCATCGGTTGATTTATTGGCAGCTTCTTCTTTCAGGTCTAGTGCCGTTTGAGTAGCTGTTGATATGGCCTTGTCCGCATCACTGGTATTGTCTACGTTGGTCAAACCTGTATGTCGTCAAATAAAAGTGGACTTTTTTAGATATAAATTAAGCGAGTGTTGATACTAATTTAAATAAATATTTTGATTCTGTTTTTTTCGTTCAATTAAAGTTTGTTGTTTGATTCTTTTCCTACGCCTAAGTTTTCTTTCTCCCGTGCCATAATAGACCTCAGAAGGAGTAAGGTTATTGATGGACTCATGGTATCTTTCATAGTTGTAATACTGAACAAATTGCTTCATTTTAGACTCTAGCTGCCCTGGGCTGTAATAATTATCCAGTTTCACTACATTCTTCATTGATCTGTGATATCGTTCAATTTTACCCTGAGTTTGTGGATGAAGCGGTCGACCTCGTACATGTTTCATGTTTCGATCATTTAAATATTCTGCTAATTCAACAGATAGGTAACACGATCCATTGTCAGATAGTAACTTTGGAGGAGCATGGGTTTGTGCGACTAATAAAGCCTCATCCAAGGTCTGTTTTACATCCTCTGCCTTCATAGTGGCACATAACTTCCAGTTGACAATAAAACGGCTGTAATCATCCAATATGGTCGATAAGTAATACCATCCCCATCCAACTATTTTAAAATAGGTAAAGTCTGTTTGCCACATCTGATTTACTGAAGTGGTTTTATCTTGAAAACTATCAGAGGCACTCATAATCCTGAATGAAGGAGTTGTGATAAGACCATTGAGCTTTAATATCCTATACACACTCGACTCACTGATATAATAACTGTATTTATCTATGATATGCCATGCCAGCTCTCTAGATGATAACTCAGGGCGTTCTAAAGCAATCTCAACCACTTTATCTCTGTCAGCTAAGTTGATCTTATTCCAAACTTCTTTCCTATTACCAGACCTTCGAGCCAATCCATCATATCCATGCTGTTGGTAGCCATTATACCATTTGTAAAAGGTAGTTTTATTCACTTTTAGTTGCCTGAGCGTCCTGATAACACCAAGATCACTTTGCTCTACAAGACGGATGATCTCCATCTTTTCGTTTTGACTGTAATGCATGTACTTCTTCCTCTTTACTCGGGTGAGCCAATGTTTTTTTTCAAGTCTCTCACTTCTAGTGAAAGATCTGCCACCAGTTCCTTTAAAGAGGCGTTCTCACCTTTTAATTCTTGAACCTCTGAGGTATTGGCTTCTCGCATCGTATCACCATTTAACCTGTGCTTGCCCGCTTCCATGAACTCCTTACTCCACTTGTAATAGTTTGCTTGATGAATGCCTTCTCTACGACAGAGTTCAGCAATACTCAACTCACCTCGAATACCCTCAATTACAATTCTGATCTTTTCCTCTGAATTATACGCCTTGCGTGTCTTCCTTTTTAGTTCACTAATTAATGAACTTGCATTTCTCTTCTTTCCCATTGTAGTTAAATTTAAGTGTTTACTCTGTTTAAAACACTCTCTTATAATTTAACCCTTATTAGTTCACTTTTTGCTGACGGTATACACTTTGATCATTTATATTTATAAATGGAGATTCATAAAGTAAGGTCTTATCTAAAACTCCATTTTTAATAAAATAGGCCATAAAGGTTCTTGTGAAAGTGATCTGATCCGCTCTTAATGATCCTGCTTGTAAAAAAATCTGTAAAAGCTTTTATAATTAAACATAAGTTACCTAGGAGTCCAAATAATTGGAATTGAAATTTCGTTGCGTCGATTAATAAATTTATAGGGCGCGTCATAAACAAGAACCCTAGGAGACCCAGTTGTTTTAATTCCTTCCTTCTTTAAGTTTTGCATTAGAACTGTAGTATATTTTTTTTCTTTGGAGGTGTTAGTAAAACCTGAATACTGTATAGACGCATAATAACCCCCTTGCGCTTGATAAATACTAACTTTATTCTCTTTAGGTATTGGTGTTGTTTCTAAATTAAATTTTTTAGGAAGCACAAATGCCATAATATTTCCTTTCTCGTGCTTTTCCGTATGCACAGGAGTTGTCATATTTATTTTAGTTTCAGAAGCATTTGAGCCAGAAATATAACGAAATAAGAATCCAAATCCAGAGGAACTATCTCCTTGAGAATTATATTCAGCCATCATAACAGGAGGATAGTAACGAATTTCAAAATTAGATTTAATTTGGATTAACTCATAAGTTTGTTCTTCTGTTTGTGCCATAAGAAAACATGGTAGAAATAATAATATAATGAACCTCATAATTAATAAAAGTACTAAATAGAAGAGAAATAGATGGATAAATTTATTTTTTAGATCAAAAAATGTCACTTTTCATCCTTTATATATACTCTGAAAACCAACACGCTTCCCCGCAACAACGCACAACAACCATCTAAGTAAAACAATTAGAAATTCTTTGTTCAATGCCTCTTTTCCGTATAATGGATTAGGCATTCTCTAAAAGGGCATTATTGTCTGTTTTAGAGGTTGGACTATTCGTCATGAATTATCCTATCTAGCATATTTGCTATTGCTTATTGCGTTTGAGGATATATTCCTTTGGAGTGAATTAGGTTAAGTTTCCTAAGGTTATAAATATTATCTAAAGGTGTTACCCTTATCCTCTTTATTATCAATAGTAAATGATTAATTTAGTCTAAAACCTATACCTAAGCATCATTTCACTGGTATTGGCTCTTAAAGCTGTAGCTGATGTTCTTTGCCCTATCTCATAACCAAAGCCTAGATCTATATGGTTCATCTTTATTTGAAGCATTGTGGAGATGTAGTCATTGTTACTCACACCTACCCCAAGGCTTAGTTTCTCTTTTAAAGTGAGCTTGGCTATAGCCGTAAGCTGATTGGGAGCATCTGCCACCATTCTATAGAGCATAGAAGGGCTGAGCGTAATAGTATTATTTAGCTTTAAATGATAGCCAGCGGTGGTGTATAGATGAGGCTTGTCTGTGGCTGTTGTTGATAGTCCCTCTGCTTCTTTATAACGCTTAGAGTTAAGCATATTTGGGGTAGAGAGTCCTATTAAGATGATTTAGCATTTGATAATGGTCACTAACGTAAGTATATAGTTACTAGTAACTATATACCTTCTATATGAGTACTAATATATTAAATATCTTATAAGATTATTACATATTAAACAATAGAAGCTAAAATTTGATTTAATTTTAAAAACAAGTTTAAATGAAAAAGGGAAGCTAACCGCTCCCCTTTAATCTATTCATTTCTAAGCTTATTTTCTTCTGAACTACTTTTCCATAACTATCTTGTGTTATTTTCATGCTGCTATGTCCCAATAACTCACTAACAACCTCCATTGGCACATCATTATAGAGCAATACAGTACTTGCAAAAGTTCTTCTTGCCATATGAGTCGTCATCTTCTTTTCTATTCCAACCAAATCAGCTATTTCCTTCAAATAAGAATTGTATCTCTGATTACTAATTCTAGGAAAAACAAAACCTTCATTAGAATACAACTCTAATATCCCCAGTGCTTTTGGCAATAATGGGATGGACAATTCTTTGGCCGTCTTCTCTCGCTTCATTTTAATCCACAGATTGCCATCAAACCCATTAATAATATTATTGTTTTTTAAATTCAGGAGTTCATTGTAAGGCAAGCCTGTGTAACAGCTAAAAACAAAAAGGTTTTGTACTAACTGTAATTTTGGTTGTGAAAATGAATGGCTTTCTAGTGCTTGTAACTCCTCTGGAGATAAAAACACAATTTCCTTTTTAACATGTTTAAACTGATGAAAAACAAAAGGAACTTTTTCAAGAAAACCTTCCGCCACCGCTATACCTGTTGGCTTTTTAAAGCGCTGTATAGCTTTATTTATAGTTGCTTGGCTAAGTGACCTCTCTGTTTTTAAATAGTACTCAAAATCAACTAAAAACTGTAATTTCAAATCTTTTAATGGATAATCTGTTCTATTATATTGCCATTTAATAAATGACTTCACATCATTTCTAACGTGCTCAAATTTCTTCCAAGTCTTTTGCTGTATATCAACCTCCACAAGCCTTTTCAGCCTATCTAAGTAACGATTGAAGAACTCTATTGTATTGAACTCCTTGGTTCTTTTTTCACCTTTATATGTGCTGTAAATGTCTTCTACTGTAAAATTAGTTTCTTTGACTTGTAGCATTAAAAAAGCCCTATTAATTTTTGTCTTAATAAGGCTTAGTTGTGAGTTTATTAGTTCAGCATCTGATTCTGGAGGTTTAACAATTTGTTGTTTACTGTTCCAATTATTAGGTCTAACAAATAGCCCGGTGCTAAATGTTTTTCTGGTTTTCTTAAAAGTTATTCTACACGTTAGTGAAGCCTTAGTGTCTTTTCTTATTCTACTACTTGATATAACAAATAGGATATTTATTTTATTTGAATTCATTTTTATAAATTTTAATGGGTTAATAGTGGCAGAAAAACTGCAACCTTTTTTATTTAGACCGCAACCTTATATGCAACCTTTTTTCTACTAAATAAGTTGGCAACTTGGCGTTTGAAGTAACATGCAAGGAATGCAGTAAATGCAATGATAGTGTAGAGTTTATTGCATAAAAAAGCCTCATAAACTCAACGTTTACAAGGCTTTGCGTTCCTTATTAGTGGTCCCACTTGTACCTAGCTATAGTATAGTGATATGGAGTAATATGCAGTAATACGGAGTTTTAAGGTAATTACAATTCTTTAAAAAATAGCAATATGGAGTGATATGGATGTGTATGGGTTTGAGCATCAATTTAAAAGTTACCCCAAAACACTGCTCAACTTAAACATCGGCAAGTACATGGCAATTAATATAACCCCTACCAGAACACCCACAATCATGATGATGATGGGCTCCATAATAGTGGAAAACCTTTTGGATTGTTGTTGAATTTAATCCTTAGTAAAAGGTTACCCTTTTAGTTACCCAAAGGCAATATAAAACTTAAACCCTTGATTTTATTGAAGAAAATGGAATAGGTTACGGAGGGGAATTCTCTATTAAAGCATTCTGTTAAATCACAAATTTATAGTTTTAGTTGTAAATAAAAAGAAAAAATATAAGATGCCAAAATGGTTTAAAATGAAATCTTTATAAAATATAGAACTGAATTGTTAGAGAATTGGAGCAATTTTCATTTTTTATTGATTCAAACTGAATATTAAAAATCATAATATACTTTTATTGAGTATTTCATTTCACTTTACGGCAAGCATAATTTAACATCCCTCATCGCTAATTCATAGTGACCTTTTAAACAAAGTAAATTTGAGCGTTTAATAAAGTCTCGTTCTCAACTTCCTTTTTTTGAAAACGTTCAACGACTGAACGGTTTATTTTTAAAGCTTTCAGTACCAGAAATTTTTTAGCTATTTTTTTTTAAAAAATAAACTTGCAATATATCCGGCAACAAAGCATGAAACCACACCGGTTGCGGCGTAAGCAATAAGGTGGACCGGCTCATGAATTGCCACTAAAATCTGAACTGCAATACTACAGGCAATGCCAATTAAGACTCCGGGCGAATTTGCTCTTTTTGTCAATATTCCCAATAAAAATACCCCTCCTAAACTACCAATTACCAGTCCAAGTATTTTCTGGAATTCATCCCATAACGATTTTACATCCATGGTTGCCATCATCAGGGCGAAAATAATTCCAATCAATCCGATGACAAGTGTTGCAATCCGGGCTACTCTTAATCCACTAACTTTATTATTCCAATTGAATCTAAAGTGGATATCTGTGGCATAAACAGTTGCTACCGAGTTCATACTACTGCTCAAACTGCTCATGGCGGCGGCAAAAATTCCGGCAATCAGTAATCCCGAAATTCCCGCTGGCAACTGGGAGGCAATGTACCAGGGGAAAATGGCATCGTTATTCGTGAAAGTGGGATTTAGTTCCTGCGGGTAGCTTTTATAAAAAACAAATAGGGCAGTCCCAACAAAAAAGAAAATTAATGTAGCGGGAATAACTAAAATGGCATTTGTCCAAACGCTTTGTTTGGCCGCATTTTCCGATTTGGTGGTGAGGTACCGTTGCACCATGGTCTGGTCGGTGCCATAAGTAGTTATGTTGGCAAAAATGCCTCCCAGCAACATTACCCAAACTGTTGGCTGTTTTAGCGACCATGTTAAATCCACCACATTGAACTTGTGGTTTTCAACAGCCGTTTCCACGATGGAAACAAATCCGCCATCTAAGGCAATGATAATAAGAACAAGCGACAGGATTGCCCCGCCGAGCAACACGATTACCTGCATCACATCGGTCCAGATGACCGCCTCGATTCCCCCCATCATCGTATAAATTAAACTGATAATTCCCATCAGGCCAATACATACAAATATATCGATACCAGTAACCACGTTTAGTGCGATGGAAGGAAGGAACATGACGACACCCATCCGCCCTACCTGAAACAAAATGAACGAAAGGCTGCCGATGAGTCGCACCAACAGGTTGAAACGAGCTTCAAGATACTCGTAAGCTGTGGTTATATTCATTTTACGGTAAAAAGGAATAAAAACGAAAACGATTACCGGCGCCACCATAAAAATGGTCATGTTCAGCATAAAATACGACCAGTTGGTAGCAAACGTTTTAGCGGGTATGGCCATAAAAGTTATGGCGCTCAGTGCAGTACCGAAAATACTTAAACCGGCTGCCCACCATGGAACGCGGCCTCCTCCTTTAAAATAGTCGTTGGTGTTTTTTTGTCGCTTGGAAAAAAACCAGCCCATCCATGACAATATCAGAAAATAAAGGGCAATTACAACTATATCGAGGAATCCAAGATGCCTGCTTTCTTTATCGATTGTAATTTTGAGCGTGCCGGGAGTGCGCACACCCGGACGAATTTCACCGGATGGTACAAAAACCTCATTCCCCCATTTAACGGCAGCGGTGGTTACCTGACCAGTTCCCGGAAGTTGCCCCGCGCTATATATTTCTTTTGTAATGGTGTTGAAAGCCATTAGTCGATTTCCAAAACCGGGGTGGTTGATTAAATGGTTGAACAGCACATTTTGTAAAGAATCCAGTTCAACTTTGTTGAATTCCGTATTTTTAAGTGCAGCCATTCGATTTTCTATTTCCAGTTGTTTCTTGATCATCTCTCCATTTGCACCTGATGGAAAAATGATGGTAGCCGCACCCACCGGAAAAGCGGTGCCGGCCATGAATGGAAATTTTATCTGACTGCCATTCGAAATAACTGACCATTGTTCCAGATAAGGATTATAAAGGTGAGCATCATAAAGAATTTCAGGGTCTTGTCCGGATTGAACATCCCTTCCTGAAAAAAGATAAAAACAGTTGGTTTCGCCGTTGCTTTGTCCAACCCCAACCGCAAAGGCGCGGGGTTTTCCTTCCCACGGCGGGAGGGCTTCCCAGGTCCAGTCCAATGGGTTATTTCCCGACATTTGCAAACGGAGAAAATGGTTGCCCGATGCGCCCGAAAGTTTCGTTAATCCGCCGGCAACATAAACGTTACCGTCCACTTTAGCAAAGGCGAAATTGGTTAAAGAAACAGGAAGGTCAGGGCCTGGTTTGATTTCAATACTTCCTGTTGCCGGGTTATAATCAATTAACCAGCTTTCAGAAATAGATTCGCTGGCTGTATTACCTCCAAAACAGAGTAAGCCGTTGGGTGTTTCAACAGCTCCTCCATAACCTGCCGTAAAGGGAATTTTTTCATCCGCCTTTTCCCATGAATAGTCACCTGTTGAATTCGTTCGGAGGATAAATATTTCATCGTAAAATACTTTTTCCCCGCCTTCCCAGGGCAATTTATCTGGAAAATTGGCACCACCGGCAACAATAAGCACATCATCGTCAATTCCTGTATAAGAACCCGCTAATCCTGGTTGCACAAGGTAACCCGAATTAGGAGGTAAGTTGGGTAATGAAGAAAACTGAAAGTAATTATTGTTTTGAGCCATAACAGAGCCAAAAACATTTAAAAAGAGGAAGAGTAATAAAAATTTCATATAATCATTTTTTTGAATTAGACATTTAATAGATTAATATATAATTTTAACTAGGGTAGTTCTTGATAATCAGTGCTAACTTGTTCATTTTTGAAAATTTTATTTTGTTAGCTTCAACCAAACCGCCATTTCATTAGCTTCTCTATTACACCAGGAATAGTATGGTACCATGGTAAGTTTTGATGACTGCCTTCTCCCCTCTTTATCAAGCTTTTTTACATCCGCCATTAACACAACTACCCCGCCAAGCAAACCGCTTTTGTATTCACTTTTCAGCTCTGTATCTTTATTAATTTCAATATTCAGCACTTCACCATTATTATCTGTTCCTTCCGCACAATAAACCATAGGGCCTCTTTCTATTGCCATTTTTCCATTGTTGTATTCAATTCTGCTGTCGGCTACCACTTTTCTCGATTTCATCGGAAGATGTAATTCAATCTTGTCGCCTTTTGCCCATTTTCGTGTTATGTCTACATACCCCGAGTTGTTAATAGTGCAATCATCGAGCCTTTTACCATTTACTGTAACACTCCAATTTAATGCCTTATTGTCTTGATAGGTATAAAGATTACTAGGCAACACTTCACCTTTCACCCACCCAGGAATTCTTAGCATTATTGAAAATTCTTTTGATTTTTTGGGTTCAACCTTAAGCGACACTGCCCCCTTCCATGGATATTCTGTTTTTTGAACAAGTTTTACTTCGGTATTTTCAAGCTTTATATCCGCACTATTTTGCGTGTAAAGATTTACATATAATTGTTTCCCTTTTACTGCATATAGATAACCTGACAAAGAAGGAATAAAGCGTACAACGTTTGTCGGGCAACAAGAACAACCAAACCAGGGAGATCTTTCCAAACCTCCTTCATTAAACTTGAAATCCATATTACATTCCAGTGGGTTAGTATAGAAGAATTTATCGCCACTGAGTGAAATCCCCGAAAGGAAACTATTGTAGATAGTCCTTTCCAGCACATCAATATATTTAGATTCACCTTTTAATAAAAACATCCTATGATTCCACATAGCCAGAGCAATAGCAGCACAGGTTTCGTTATATGCTTTCAGGTTATCCAACTTATAGGCACCCGCATATCCTTCGTTTGCACCATGCTGCCCCACATTTCCGGTAAGATATATTTTACTGCTGACAACATCATTCCATATTCTGTCTATTACATTTATGTAATCCTGATCTTTTGATATTGATGCCACATCAGCAACACCTGCATAAAAGTAACCTCCTCGTACTGCATGACCAACAGCCGTTTCTTGTTCCAGCAGAGGAAGATGATCCTGGGCATATTCTTCTCCGTATAATTCACGAAGGTCTTTCCGCCCCCGCATATCCACAAAGAATTTTGACATGTTGAAGTATTTTTTGTCATTCGTAGCTCTATACAGTTTTATTAGTCCTATTTCTATTTCTTGATGCCCTGGCACTGCAACAATCTGACCTTCGTCAGGACCAAAAGTTTTACATATCAAGTCGGCATTTTTTATTGCAATATCAAGCAGACTTCTTTTTCCGGTTGCTTGGTAGTGCGCCACTGCGGCTTCGTACATGTGTCCAACATTGTATAGTTCATGTCCTTGGCGAAGATCAGTCCAACGAGCTCCTTGTCCCTCATATTTATAATTGGGATCATTTATTGTTCTGAGGGTGTATAAATATCCGTCATCTTCTTGTGCTGCACCAATTTTTGCAATAAGATTATCGAGATATTTGTCAAGTTTTTCATTTGGCTCATCTTCCATCATCATTGTGTAAGAAGCTCCTTCAATTACTTTAAATACATCAGAATCGTTGAAGCGAATCCCGGTAAAACCACCTTCTTTAAGTCCTCCTGCAATGGCGAAGTTATCTATCCTGCCTGTCTCTTCACATTTTTGAAATTCGTACCAAACCGTTACATCTCTGTTGGTTTCTATTCTTGGGAGCCAAAATCCCCCGTCAATTTTCACATCGGTAAAGTCAACCGGAACATACGGATAATCATTTATTTCCTCTTTATTTCTAATTTGTTTACAAGAGACACACAATACGAGTAAAAGAATAGTAATTGCACTTGTTGAAAAAAAGTGTGTAGTTTTCATTGTTTTAAATTTTATTTAAATTTGCCCTTATTCGAGATTTAAATTATCTAATAGTGTATCAGGCTTGAATAGATCATCAGGATGTATTGACACAAACACAATACCTTTATCTTTCCAGTCTTCTTCAACAAGCCCTACTTCGTATAATAATCCAATATTACCATTAGGCAAAACTGTTAAACATGAATATTCAGCTTTATTATTAAAAATCAATTTAGCGTTTGACCATGTTTTACATTCATCAAAACTGGTCTTAATTGTCATGCAAACCCGATCTTCTACAGCAGAAGGATTAGAAAAAAGATACATCTTTTTGCCATCATATTGTCCGTATTCAATAATGCTAGCCTGACATACAGGTTCTACCAACTGCAAGGCATGTTCGATTTTTGACCATGTTTCCCCTCCATCTTCACTGTAGGATATTGCCCGACATCCCATACCATTGTACGAACGCATATTCATCATCAACCTCCCATCACTCAGCTCGACCATCTGACTCTCGTTGCACCTGGGAGTAATAGACTTACTCATTCGCCAGGTGGCGCCACCATCGTCGCTTAACAGAACATGAGCTCCAAGACCGATTCCACTTTTAAAACCCCATTCAGTTTCATTTTTTGTGGAATAACTATAATTGGCAGGTATAACTATTCTATTTTTATACTTATCTGATTTTAACTGAATACCAATCCCAGGACCTGTTGCGTACCATCCCCAATCAGGATTCTTGCACGTTGCTGTTAAATCTTCCGGCTCTGACCATGTTAAACCATCATCATCAGAATAGCACATAAATGGACGACGTGTATCATCACCTTCCTTCATTATGGCATGGAGATCTTCACCATTTCCACCTAAATTCCAGGTCATCATTAAAATAATCCTTCCTGTTGTCTGATCAATTACAGGACAAGGATTACCACAAGTGTTACCTCCATCGTCCCAAACAATGGCCAATTCGCTCCAGGTTTCACCATTATCAGTTGAACGCTTTACTAAAAGATCAATATCTTCGGCATCTCCTCCATCTCCAGCTCGTCCCTCGCAAAAAGTCAATACTGTCCCCTTTTGTGTAACAATCATTGATGGAATGCGATATTTTGTATATTCTTTATCTGAATTTTTCCATAAATGCTTTGAAAAGGTCTTCGTATTGGAAATATGGCCACAAGAGTACATCAGTAAAATGGCAGAAATAATTGTTACGGTTTTAGCTAATTTTTTCATATTATTTATTTATAAATAATGTTATGTCGATTATATTATATATTCCATTGTTCATCAGGGATTAGCTCTATTTCTTTTGGAATACAAGAATAAATAGCAGTCTCCCTGAATTGATATTTCTCTTCAATATCACTATTTAACTTTATTCCCAGCCCCGGTATTTTAGGTATAGTTAATTCGCCATTTTTAATACTCCATGGCTCTATCAGCATTTCGTCTCTAAGGGGGTAATATGGCATAGGCCATTCTGCTACTTCTCCATTAAATGCAAATGCTGAATGATAATTAGCAGCCATACAAACCGATCCTCCCCAACAATGAACAAACACTTGTGTATTATATTCCGATGACTTCTTAAAAACCTCACATAATGCAGTAATTCCTCCAATAACGGTAGCATCAGGTTGTACTATATCATACCACCCTTGTTCTATCCTTCGATTTAACTCTTTAGAGGTGGTGACTATCTCTCCTCCAGCTATCAAGGTATCTATTTGCTTTCTTAAATCAGGATAGCGATCGCCATCATACAAACCTAATACTTCTTCTAAAAAGAATAATTTGGAACCTGTGCCTGCACAGGTTTTTTCATAAAAAGCTACAACCTCATCAATGTTCTGACCAGGATTGGCAAGGTTTTGGGTCATATCTATGGCTATCTCAATTCCATGCTTTCGTCCTTCTTTTAGAGCAAAACGGGCCTTTTCAACCTGATTATTTCTAGCTCTTATTTTGAATAGGTTAATTCCGAGCGTATTAAGGTATTCAAATTCCTTTTTCAAAAGTTCAGGGGAAGGAGAGTCGCCTCCACTCCCATATAGTTTAATCGTATTTTTAGCTTTTCGATTATACAATTGATAAACAGGTATCCCTAGTAGTTGTGCTTTACAATCATGGATTGCAATATCAAATGCACTCACGACATGTTGTGCCGCCCCCTGGTAACTCCAATATCCTGTTATCATCCCTATTTTTCGAAGGAGGTGCTCAATATCCCTAATATCTTCTTCAATAATATAAGGTGTAATTAAGTTCACTATTTCTACAAATACGTGAGGTGCAAATACCGCCAAATAGCCTTCGCCATAACCCTTTATGCCATTCTCTAAGGTTATTTCAACCATACCTACTGTCCTGTATCCGCTGCATAAATGGAAATCAACTTCCAGATTTTCATTTATTTTAGCATAAGGAGCACTAAGTAGTACAGGTCGTATTTGTTTTATTTTCATTTTAATATCCTTTCGTTACATCAATTACATTATGAAGCTGTAATCCTTCTTCAAACCGTTTTAAGTTTTCTAAGAACACATCTACTTTATCTAATATTTCGTTCCTGTAACCTCCACCTGTATGTTGAGTTAATATTACATTTGGAACCTTCCATAGAGGATGATCTTGCGGAATGGGTTCTTTATTGGTCACATCCAATACGGCACCAGCAATCCTTTTTTCTTTTAAGCAATTTATTAGAGCGTCTTCATCTATTGTAGGACTCCTTCCGACGTTAACTACTATGGCATTTTTATTAAGTAATTTTAATCTTTCCTTATTTAGCAGATGCTTGGTTTCCTGTGTGTCTGGTAAACAATTTACTATTATGTCCATGCTTGGTAAAATTGTCTGCAAGTCGCTTATATCAGTAGAATCAGCATTTGTATTATACTTGTCGTAAAGCAATATTTTGCAGTTAAATGACTCCAATAAGCCTTTTAGATGTAGTCCTATGGAACCAGCTCCTAATATTAGAACAGTAGAATTGTTCAAGGTCCTGAGTGCGGGACGCATATCGGCACCTTGCCACCCTTCAGTTTCTTTTAATTGTACAAATTTATCCATCCCCCTAAACAGGGCCAGGATACCAGCAATAACTGTCTCTGCAACAGGTACAGCAAAAAATCCTTTTAAATTTGTAATTGATGGATTATTGGGAGTTTCTAATTTTAAATAAGTATCAAATCCTACAGATTCCAATTGTAACCATCTCAATTTATTTGACTTTTCTACCCAGGTTGAAGGAATATTTCCAAAACATATTTCACAATCAAAAAAAGTATCAACTGGATTCTCCCCTATTTCATCTTTAAATATGAGTTGATGTTGAGAGACATTCTCCTTAAGATGAGCTTTTTCCTTTTTATTTAAATCTATCGCACAAAATATATTCATGGTATCTTATTAAGTTGATTTTATAACCCGTTGGGCTAATTTACACATCGTTCCATTCGTAACGATGTTGGCCTTTGATTTTTAAATGATGACGAATTGACTAGCCCAACGGGTTTTTATATTACCTTTTTATTCAGAAAAACTAAATGAATATAGTTTAGACTCTCTCAATTCGAATTTCAGCTTTATCTTTTTGCCCTCAAGTTTCTTAAATTTGAAGTTCTC
>ERZ888423.207-NODE-207-length-63751-cov-26.453309_pt1 | contig 63751 bp, 62 predicted proteins | sample MGYA00520523_ERZ888423 | MGnify/ENA primary metagenome ERZ888423 (study PRJEB32303, sample SAMEA104408611) | aquatic metagenome | biome: Brackish water; feature: Pelagic; material: water | place: Baltic Sea | collected 2014-06-08T10:24:00 | depth 30,27 m ... | reverse complement strand
GGTCGTAAATATCGTTGTTAGTCAGAATAGCACCCAAAAGTTGCTGTTCGGCTTCAATATTTTGCGGAAAAGCAGTATCATCCGTTAGGCCTGTTTCCCCCAAAGCAACGCCTTGTGGCAGATTATTCCTTAGGGGTGTTATATCGGACATGCGGCCTCATTTAATGGTAAAATAGTTCTTTTTTAGGCATACTCATATCTATAGCCTTTGCGCCGTAGGGGCGCAAATTGTATAAGTCTGTGTATAAGAGTGCGCTTAAGCGGGCTTGTTCGCCTCTTGCCACGTGCGGGGGGCGTTAAGAAATTTCTCCACTTCGGCCAACGTTTTTTCGTCAAAGATGCCGCTTTGGCGTGCTTCGGCTAGTACATCCCACCAGGTGCAAAGATAATGCAGAGCTACGCCATGATCGGCCAATTTTTGTTCTGTTTCAGGAAAAATGTCATAGTAAAAAATTACAGCCGTATGGGCGCAGCTTGCACCCGTTTCACGTATTGCATCTACGAATGAAAGCTTTGAACCCCCGTCGGTGGTTAAATCCTCGACCAGCAAGACGCGTTGGCCTTCGTGCATGGCTCCTTCTATGCGTGCATTGCGCCCGTACCCTTTGGGCTTTTTGCGTACATAGGTCATGGGCAGCGCTAAACGTTCGGCCACAAGGGCAGCAAAGGGAATGCCAGCTGTTTCGCCGCCTGCAATGTTGTCGAAGGCCTCAAATCCCGCGTCTCTCATTACGGTGATGGTCATGAAATCCATTAAAGTCGCGCGAATGCGCGGATAAGAGATCAATTTTCGGCAATCAATATAGGTGGGCGACGGCAGGCCGGAGGCCAAGGTGAAAGGATCTTCGGCATTAAAATGCACGGCCTTAATCTCTAACAACATGCGCGCGGTTAGGCGGGCAATCTCGGCGCGGGGTGGGAAAGAGGTGGGAATCATTTTTCCTCGGATGTTAGGGGGTAACGTGCCAGAATACGGGATAGCCCGGGTCAAACAGCGTTACGGGACCTTCTTGGGTTTCGATTTTCGCGGGCCAATGGGCTTGGTCGCGCTTGGTCAAGGTGATGCGGCCACTGTTATAGGGTAGGCGGTAAAAATCCGCACCAAAGTGGCTGGTAAAGCCTTCTAAGCGATCGAGCGCCGCTTCTTCTTCAAAAATATGGGCCAAAAGCGGCATGGTGTTGCTAGCGGTAAAGCAGCCTGCACAGCCGCAGGCATGTTCCTTGATCGTGTCAATATGGGGGGCAGAATCAGTACCAAGAAAGAACCGACTATTTCCGGAGGTAGCCGCATTGCGCAGCGCCAAACGGTGGCTTTCGCGTTTGGCCACGGGTAAACAATAATAATGGGGCTTAATGCCGCCGACCAAAATATGATTACGGTTGATGATAAGATGATGGGTAGTAATGGTGGCAGCTAAATTTTCGTCACTGCTATTGGCATAGTCGACCGCTTGTGATGTGGTGATGTGTTCCATGACCACCCGCAGTCCAGGCGTAGCGCGTCGCAATGGATCAAGGACAGTATCGATGAACACGGCTTCGCGGTCAAAAATATCAATTTCTGGGGTTGTTACTTCGCCGTGGATGCAAAGTGGTAGACCAATTTCTGACATGACTTCTAGTACGTCGCGCACTTTATTAAAGTTGCGCACGCCGCCGTGCGAATTAGTGGTGGCACCGGCAGGATAAAGCTTAACCGCCTGTACCAGCCCTTGGCTGGCTGCTAAACGAACATCTTTAGGATCGGTCTCTTCGGTCAGATATAGGGCCATTTGCGGAGTAAAATCGACCCCCTCTGGCAGGGCCGCTAAGATGCGGTCGCGGTAGGCGCTTGCCTCTTGGCTGGTGACGACAGGCGGCACCAAATTGGGCATGATCAGCGCGCGGCCAAAGTCCCGAGCTGTTTCGGGCAGCACGGCTTGCATCATTGCTCCGTCGCGCAAATGCAGATGCCAATCATCTGGGCGGGTTATTGAAAACGTTTGGTTCATCCTTTGGATTTAGCCCAAGTTTCAGAAAGTATCCAGAGCCCCTTGGGCTAAAGGTTGCTCTCAAAAGTGGAAAAAGGGGCTTAGCTGCAGCAGATCAGAGCCGCCTCATATTATGTGAGTAGGTGGGTTGTGCGCATCATAATCAAGTATCCCAAGAAGGAGCGCTGTGCTTTTCGCGGAAGTTGCCTAAAGATTTGCGCTTTGCGTCAGGCCACGCTCGCTTGCGGCATCGATAAAATTTTTGGCTAATCTTTCAATTTGGCGCCATGACGGACAATCGCAGGCCTTAGACCCTGGACCCGAAAGGTTTGTATGGGGCAGCTTTATTTAATTGTTGAGCGATCACTCATCTTGACAACGAACCACGCCTGGAGTGCTAAAAACCGCCAAGTGATCGGCAGAGCATCGGTTTGGGGCGAAAAGCCACCATCAGTGTGGGGCGTACTCATCAATATCAAGCGCCATCTCCCAGTCAAAATTTTTAAAATTTGGTGCGGTGATGCCGTATTCAATGCATCGTACTGGGTGCCGTTTTTATGGCGGGCAGGGTTGGCCAGATGGATGGCCTGTGCACACTATTCTGGGGGCTAATTTGGAACGCATAGATAAAAACCACAAATTTCGTAAGTACGAAACCCTTCCTATAAGCCTGCCATTCTAGAAAGATTGCCACTGCATTTAAAAATGTTATAACCGACCAAAGGCACATCTTTTGATGCGCCTTTGGTGGAGCCTATTTTGGGCCGATCATCATAACCATTTGGCGTCCTTCAAGACGTGGCATGGATTCAATCTTGCCTGCCTCTTCTACATCGACGGCAACACGGTTCAAAAGCTCAAGCCCCAAATCTTGGTGGGCCATTTCACGGCCGCGAAAACGCAAGGTGACTTTGACTTTGTCACCCTCATCTAAAAACTTAAGAACCGAGCGCATTTTCACGTCATAATCATGGGTATCGGTACCGGGACGAAATTTAATTTCTTTAATTTCAATTATATGCTGCTTTTTACGTGCCTCGGCTTCACGTTTTTGCTGTTCATATTTGAACTTACCAAAATCCATGATTTTGCACACTGGGGGTTCAGCATTTGGTGAAATTTCAACGAGATCAAGTCCAGCCTGCTCGGCCATTTCCATAGCGCGTTCTGGGGTGACAACTCCAACATTTTCACCTTCGGCACCAATCAAGCGAATTTCAGATGAACGAATACGATCGTTGACACGGGGGCCCGTTTCGCGTTGCGGCGGGGCGTTGTGGGGTCTGCGGGCTATGGTAATGATCCTTTTGATGTGACTGCCCAATGAAGCTAGCCGCGCGGCGCCACAAGTTCAAGCCCTTGGGGGGGTATTAGGTCAAAATATCCTCAATTTTATTGCTCATTGGGCGCAATTGGCCGCTTTGGAGCGGCTTAAACTCCATCGCCCACAAATGCTTTCTCGACAACATATTCTAAAGGGTCGGAATTTGCGCCCTCGCGCAGGCCAAAGGTATTAAGTAAATCCTTAACATCGACATTAAACGCTAGTGAGCCGCAGACCATCGCGCGGTCAAACTTAGGATCAATCGCGCCCGCACCCAGATCGTCCAGTACTTTTCCCGAGACAAGATTATCTGTGATCCGCCCCATTAAAGGCGATGCCTCACGGGTTGTGGTTGGATAAAATAGCAATTTATTGGCTACCATCTCACCGATCAAAGGGTCATCGGGTAGTGCGTTGACCAAGGCGCGGCTATAGTCCAGTTCTGCCTTTTGGCGACACGTGTGCATCATGATGACTTGGTCATATTTTTCATAAGTGTCAGGTTCGCGCAGTAGGCTAGAAAATGGCGCAAATCCTGTGCCTGTCGCCAAAAGCCACAGACGTTTTCCCGGCAAAAGTGCATCATGCACCAAAGTGCCCACGGGTTTGGGGCGCAAAATGATCTGGTCGCCCACTTTTATATGCTGTAATTTTGAGGTCAAAGGACCGTTTGGTACTTTGATAGAGTAAAACTCAAGCTCATCCGCCCAAGCGGGTGAGGCAATCGAATAGGCGCGCAACAACGGTTTGCCTGTTTCCCCCATCAAACCCAGCATCACAAATTCACCCGAGCGAAAACGCAAGCTGGCCGGGCGCGTTACGCGAAAGGAAAACAAACTCTCCGTCCAATGGTGCACAAAGGTGACGATTTGGGCATCAGGCAGGGTTGGTGTGTAGGGTTTTTCAGTCACTTATGGGGCTTTCTTTTTAATATTGGCAGAATAGGACAGCAAAGGAGCAAGCGAAACCGTTATTTAGCGTAGCCGTGCTTGATAGTGGTTTTCCTCCCAATTGGCACGCCCAAGCCATTGGCTTTGGGGCTGACGCGCGGCCAGATCACTGGCGATATCAACCCCATCAAATCCAACGCGGCGCGCCATTGCATATTGATCGGCCAAGACATGGCCCTTGGCAATCAGCCGCCCTGCATAACCTAAATTGCGCAAAAGCCGCGCAAGGGTAAAACCGCGCCCATCGCTAAAGCTTGGGAAGGTGATCTGAATTTCGGTGACATGGGTAAAAAACGGCACGGCCAAGGCAGGGTCGTCGCTATTGGCAAGCAAAAGTACTTGGTCTTCGGATGTGGCTGTAAGAATCGGGGTGGCCACCTGCAGTGGGGCCGGGCTAAAGCCTTGGTCGGTGACGCGCAGGGTCATGCTTTTTCTTTCTTTTCTTCTATTGGAGGGCTGAGAGGTTTGGCCTGACCGTTGATAAAATGAATGCCGCATTCGATTTTGACCACGCCGCGCCAACGCCCTGCGCGCGCCTCTTCGCCCGGTTGCACAGATGACGTGCAAGGCGCGCATCCAATTGACGGATAGCCCTTGGCCAGTAAAGGATGGGCGGGCAGATCATGTCTGAGGCGGTACGCTTGCAGATCTTTTGCGATCCATCCTGCTAGTGGATTGATTTTAAATCGATTTTGATCGTCAGATTCAAAAATTTTTAGATCTGCGCGGCTGGTCGATTGAAAGCGTTTGCGCCCTGTTATCCAGCTGTCAAAACCCAAAAGCGCCTTTGCCAGCGGCTTGGTCTTGCGCAAAGCGCAGCAGGCATTCGGGTCGCGTTGGTGTAGACTGTCGCTGGGATCCAAGCATGCCAGATAGGCCTGATCGGGGCCGATGATGCGCAGATCGGTTAGGTTTAAACGCTGTGCCAAGTAACGCTGATAGGCAAGCGTTTCAGGAAACAGCATCATTGTATCGATAAACAAAATCGGCGTTTGCGGCGCAATACCTGCGACCATATGCAAAAGAACCACCGCATCGGCTCCAAAACTCGACACAAGTGCAGTGCGCCCAAACCCGGTGAGCGCTTTTTCCAAAATATCGGGAGCGCTTTGGGTTTCATATTGCTTATTTAGCGCACCAAGGCGCGTGGAAAGTGGGCTTTCTTCTGCATCAAGCGGCATGATTTTCCCTATCCTTTGGATAAAGTGCTTCCTTAAAAGGGGCTGCGCCAAGTCTCTGATAGCATTTTAAAAAACTCTCGCTCCGTTCTATCCGCAAGGCAAGGTAGGCCATGATCAATCTTTCGATCGCGGGCACAATCTCATCATAAGAAAAGCCTGGGCCCGCGCGATCGCCAATTGCGGCCGTTTCGGTTGCATCACCGCCAAGGGTGATTTGGTAATTTTCAACCCCCGCTCGATCTAGGCCCAAAATTCCAATATGGCCCACGTGATGATGCCCGCAAGCATTGATGCAGCCTGATATTTTAAGTTTAAGTGGCCCGATATCATGTTCAAGCTTGAGTGCGTCAAACCGCAGGGCAATATTTTGCGCCACAGGGATAGAGCGTGCTGTTGCCAAAGCGCAGTAATCCATGCCAGGGCAGGCGATTATGTCGGAAATCAGCCCTAGGTTGGCCGTGGCCAATCCTGCTGCGCTCAAATTTTGATGCAGCGCATAAAGGTCGCTTTGATGCACGTGGGGTAGGATCACATTTTGCTCATGGCTGATGCGCAGCTCATCATGACCGAACTGTTCTGCCATTGCCGCAATGACCCGCATTTGCGCGGCGGTGGCGTCGCCTGGAGTTTGGCCATGCGCCTTTAGGCTGATAGAGGCAATCGCATAGCCCGTTTGTTTGTGAGCGCTGACGTTGGTATCAACCCATGAGCGGAAAAGCCCATCAGCCTGATAGGTCGCTTGATATGTGGATAGGTCGGCGGTTTTATAAAGGGGCGGGGCAAAGGCTTTGGTGATAGCGGCGAGTACCTGTTGATCTTGACCCGAAAACTGTGGGCGAATTTGGATGAAACGCGCTTCAATCATGCGGGTTAGTTCGGCGGCCCCTGTTTCATGCAAAGTGATCTTGATGCGTGCCTTATATTTATTGTCGCGGCGCCCAAGGCGGTTGTAAACGGATAAGACTGCCTCAACATAGGGCAGCAGATCTTGGGTGGGCAAAAAGTCTCGCACCACTTGGCCGATCATGGGCGTGCGCCCAAGGCCGCCGCCGACGCTGACCTCAAATCCGGGCGTGCCCAAAGCGTTTTGTACCATGCGTAGGCCAATATCATGCGCTTTGGTCACGGCTCGATCATTGGGACTGCCAGTCACGGCGATTTTAAATTTACGCGGCAGAAATTGAAACTCGGGATGGTCGGTTGACCATTGGCGCAAAAGCTCGGCTATGGGGCGGGGGTCTGCTATTTCATCCAAGGCGGCCCCCGCGAAATGATCGGCAGTGACATTGCGCACACAATTCCCCGAAGTTTGGATGGCGTGCATCTCAACATCTGCGAGGTCAGACAGGATAGCGCCAACGTCGGTTAATTTTGGCCAGTTAAACTGAATATTTTGCCGTGTAGTGAAATGGCCATAGCCCTTGTCATAGGTTTCAGCAATCCTGGCCAATTGGCGCATTTGACGTCCGTTTAATGTGCCGTAGGGAATGGCCACGCGCAACATATAGGCATGCAGCTGCAAATAAAGCCCGTTCATCAAACGCAGGGGGCGAAACTCTTCTTCAGTTAGGCTGCCATCAATACGCCGTGCTATTTGATCGGAAAAGATAGCCACGCGGTTACGTACAAATTGGGTGTCAAAAGGCTGATAGTGATACATTATAAAAGACCTTCTTGCTTGCCGTGGCGATAGTTTGAGGGGCCGCGAGTGCGAAACCCTTCGCGAAAGTGCATGGGCATTGGGCCCTGTGGTGCAGCTTGCATATCGGCCAAATAGGGGCCGACTATCTTATGTGTTTGGGTCTCGGCATAGGCCAGTTTACGTGCGGCCTGATCAGGGTCGGTGATCAATTGCGCAAGCAAGAGATCGCGGCTCCAACTGTCTGTTTCTGTCAGATAAATTACGTCACCCAACAGCAAATCATTACCTGTTACGACTTTTGGAGTGAAGTGGCTCATGCGCGCACCTCGGCCATTATGGGGACTTGGGCCAAGGCCTGTTGGGCTTGGCGCGGCTTTAACCCGTAAAGTAGCACTGCAGGGCCAGTTAGGGCTAGAATGTCCTCGGCCAGACGTTCCAAGTTAGACGCGATGATCTGTTGATCGGCGCGCGAGATATTTTCAACCAAGGTGATCGCGGTTTGGGGATTTGCCCCATGCATCAAAAGCCGACCTTGCAAGAAACGCGCTGATTTTTTGCCCATATATATGGCCGCCACTTGCCCCGCTTTGGCAAGGCTGCGCCAATCTTGTTCGGCGTAGCCTGCCACATCATGGCCCGTTAAAAAACGTACCGAGGCGTTGCGCCCGCGCTTGGTTAGGCTTTGACCAATTGTAGCGGCGGCAACGGTGGCGGCAGTAAGGCCCGGCAGAATGGCAAAGGGCAGGGATGCGGCTTCAAGCGCTTCGATCTCTTCGTCTAGGCGGCCGAAAATGCCGCTATCGCCTGCCTTCATGCGCACCACTTGTGCACCCGCGCGCGCATGGCTAACCAACAGGGCATTAATCTCGGCCTGAGGCGTTGAGGGGCCAAAGCCAGTTTTCCCAACCTCAATCGCGGCGGCTTTTGTAGGGATAAGGGCTAAAATCTCGGGGCCAATCAGGCGATCATAAAGGATCACGTCGGCCCCTTGAATGGCTCGTAGCGCCCCAAGGGTCAGATGTTGAACCGCACCCGGGCCTGCGCCCACAAAATTAACGAAACCTTGGGGCTTTGTGGCCGGTGTGGAAAAATGTGTCATCCTATGCTCCTTTGGGTGTATATTAGGATATTTTTCTATATTTTGGCTATGGGGGGCTTGAATATAAGCCTAATTTGCCATAATTTAGGATCAATGCAGAATTAAGTTCTTTTGGATTGGGGGGATAAAAAATGGCAATCCGCTTAGACGATACCGACAAGAAAATTCTTGCGCTGCTTCAGGCGGATGCCACGCAGTCACTTGATGATATCGCGCGTAAAATTAGTTCATCCAAGACGCCTGTTTGGAATCGGATCAAACGGATGAAAGAGGCGCAGGTGATCAAACAGACCACCGTGCTTTTGGACGCCGAGGCATTGGGCCTTGAGGCGTGTTTTTTCGTGCTGATACGCACCTCTGAACATGATGCCGCCTGGCAAGATGCCTTTTTGAAAGCGCTTCTGGAGCGCCCTGAAGTCCAAGAGGCCCACCGTCTTGCCGGCGATATTGATTATATTTTAAAGGTACGCGTGCGCAATGCCCGTGCCTATGATGCTTTTTACCAAGCTTTGATAGCCGAGGTAAAAATCTTTAACGTAACAGCGCTTTTAAGCATGGAAGAGATCAAATCAAGCTATGCTTTGCCGCTTTAGCGGCGCGTTAGGATCAGTCTCTCTAGCCCGTGGAAATGATACATATCACCGTATTTTGGTGGCTCGGCCAAGGTCAGGGTCGGGTGAAGTTCAAATAGGATGGGCAGTGCTATTTGCAACTCAAGGCGCGCAAGCGGTGCACCGAGGCAAAAATGTATACCTGCGCCAAAGGACATATGCCCCTTAGGGGTGCGCGTAGGGCAAAAACTTTGGGCGTCGTTAAAGGCCTGTGGGTCACGGTTGGCCGCGCCCAAAAGCAACGCAATTTGTCCGTCTTTTGGGATAATATGTTCCATTATTTCGATATCTTCATATGCATAGCGCGTAAAAAGATGTAACGCAGGGTCAAAGCGCAAGACTTCTTCCACTAGCCCCTCAATCAGTGGCGGGGCAAGCGATTGGCGTACATCTGGATTTTCTAAAATCACTTTGACGCCGTTGCCGATTGAATGAACCGTGGCTTCATGGCCCGCATTTAAAAGCAAAATGCAGGTGGCAATCATTTCGTCTTCGCTCAGGCGTTGGCCGTCGGCCTCAGCGGCGATAAGTTGGCTTATTAGATCGTCTTTGGGGGCGCGCACGCGGGCCTTTAGGTATTGGCGTAAGAAATCGCTAAAGTCTTCAGCTGCCTTCGCCGCTGCACATTCGCTTTCATAGCTTCGATTGGCCATATACATGCCAACCATCGCGCGCGACCAGGTTAAAAGCTGGGGGGCCATATCTTCTGGCACGCCCAGCAATCGGGCGATGATGATTACGGGCAGTTTGGCGGCGAAATTGGGCAAAAGATCAAAGTCACCTTTGGGCAAGCTCGCCGCCAATTCATGAGATAATACAGCTATTTCAGGTGCAAGTGCTGCTATACGCCGCGAGGTGAAGGCCCGCAATACCAAGCCGCGCAAACGCGTATGGGTAGGGGCTTCGCGTTCAAGGAGCGAGTGATCCTCGACCTCATAAAAGGGGCACAAATGTGGGGCGATTTGGGGGCGTAAATGCGGTGGGGCTTCGCGCCCGAGGCGCCGATCACGCAAAAGTGCCGATACGCAAGCGTGTGATGTCGTGCAGGTTAGATTATAGTCCTGCCAGTAAAAAAATGGCCCCGAAACTCTAGTTTTCTCATAAAATTCATAGGGGTTTTGGACAAATTTAGGGTCAGTGGGGGATTGATGAAAAAGGGGAAGGGGCTGCTTCTGGCTCATGTTACTGGGCATGGCCAAGTGCTGTGACGATAGGGCAAAAATCCTTGGCAGCAAGGCTGGCCCCGCCCACTAAAGCGCCGTCAACATGGGGTAGAGCGAAAATTTGGGCTGCGTTGCTGGCTTTGACCGAACCTCCATAAAGAACCGAGATTTTACTATCAGACCCGCATATCTCCGCAAGCTGATGCGCTAAAAAGGCGTGCACTTGGGCAATTTCGTCTAAGCTGGGAATTAGGCCCGTTCCGATAGCCCAGATCGGCTCATATGCAAGTATAAACGCTTGTGCCTGCGGAGGGAGCGAGGCTTTAAGTTGCGCGCTAATAACTTCAATCGTGCGGCCTGCAGCGCGTTCGGCCTGGGTTTCGCCGATACATAGAATTGGGGTTAGCCCTGCGGTTTTAGCACTTTGAAACTGACCGCAAACGGCCGAATCACTTTCGTGATGATCGGCACGCCGTTCAGAATGGCCAACAATCACATAGCGCGCGCCTACATCCGCCAAAAGATCTGAGGATACATCGCCCGTATGGGCCCCATTGGCCAAATGGTGACAGCTTTGTGCGCCAATTTCGACGCCGCTTCCATTGCTGGCCAAGGTGGCGGCATGAAGCAAAGGATAAGGCGGGCATATGACTACTGACACCCCTGACAAAGCTTGGGCAGCTTGCACCTCCCCAAGCATCTTAAGGGACGCAATATTGCCGTTCATCTTCCAATTGCCAATGGCAAATTTACGCATAAATCCCCCTTAAGCTAGGTGCTACTTGGCTCGGTAAGATCCTCTTTAAACTTGATCGATTCGCCACAGCCACAGGCTTCGGATACGTTCGGGTTTCTAAACTTAAAACCCGACTCCAAAAGGGATGTTTCATAGTCAATTTCAGTGCCGAACAAAAACATCTGCGCCATCGGTGCTATCATTACGCGCGCGCCATTCTGTTCGACGGTTTCATCTAAGGGATTGACCTCATTCACGTAGTCCATCGTATACTCCATACCAGCACAGCCGCCTTTTTTGACGCCGATGCGCAGACCTTTGGAATGTTTTTTTTCCATAAGCGACGCGATTTGTTGCGCCGCTTTAGCAGTGATGGTTACGGCTTGTTTGCCAGGGATTGCGAACATTGATTGTCCTTTCATCACGGAAATTTAGATTATTACATAAAGCCAAGTTCCAAACGCGCTTCATCTGACATCATTTCCATACCCCAAGGTGGATCAAATGTCATGGCCACGTTAACGCATTTTACTCCAGCCAAAGGCTCAATAGCGTCGGCCAGCCAACCAGGCATCTCGCCGGCGACCGGGCAACCTGGTGCCGTAAGCGTCATAATGATTTCAACGGCGTTTTCATCATCAATTTCAATGGTATAAATCAGACCCAAGTCAAAAATATTCACCGGAATTTCAGGATCAAATACTGTACGGCACGCTCCGACCACATCATCATAGAGCTGATGATCTGTGGATGAGGGCTTAATAAGCGGCGTGCCTTCTACTAGGTCGATGGTTTGGGTCATGGGTCTGCCTTTGGATTACTTGACTAATTATATAGGGTATTTGGACCAAAGGTCTAGTGAGGGTTGCACTCCCACGCCTGAAAAGCTTAGGAGCGGATAGTTTAAAACGGGATTTCATCATCCATATCAGCACGCCCAGCGGGAACTTGCGCGTTACCGCTCGGGCCAGAACTTGGGCCTCCATCATAACCATAATCACCGCCACTGACTTGGCCGCCACTGTAATTGCCACCGCCGCCATTATCATTGCGGCTATCAAGCAAGGTCAATTCACCACGATAGGGACGCAAGACCACTTCGGTTGTGAATTTTTCGGCTCCTGACTGATCTGTCCACTTACGGGTTTCAAGCTGACCCTCAATATAGACTTTTGAGCCTTTTTTAAGATATTGCTCGGCGATTTTGGCCAAAGGTTCATTCAAGATTGAGACACGGTGCCATTCGGTGCGTTCTTTGCGCTCGCCCGAGGCTTTGTCGCGCCATGATTCTGAGGTTGCGATATTTAGGTTAACAACTTTGCCACCGTTTTGAAAACTGCGCACCTCGGGATCGCGGCCTAAATTGCCGACTATAATGACTTTGTTGACTGATCCGGCCATGGGGCTCTCCTTAGTTTATATGATTTGCGGTTAACCGCTGCTGCTTAATAAATGGTATAAGGCCAAGCGATAACCGCTGCAACCATGGAGGTTAGGTCAGGTCTCCGGCGGCGGTGATCATGGTTTTTCCGCTCAAATAGGGGTGCAGTGCGTCAGGCAAATTTACCGAACCGTCTGCCTTTTGGCCATTTTCAAGCACAGCAATCATCGTGCGCCCCACGGCCAAGCCTGAGCCATTAAGCGTGCACAGATATTCAGGCTTGCCCCCGCCGCGATAGCGGGCATTCATGCGCCGCGCTTGAAACGTACCACAGACCGAAACCGAGGAAATCTCGCGGTAGGTGTTTTGACCGGGCAGCCACACCTCCAAATCATGAGTTTTGGTCGCGCCAAAGCCCATATCGCCTGAGCAAAGCAACATACGCCGATAAGGCAAGGCAAGTTTCTCTAAAATCACCTCGGCGCAGCGGGTCATCCGTTCATGTTCAAACAAACCCTTTTCAGGGGTACATATCGTGACCATTTCAACTTTTTCAAACTGATGTTGGCGCAGCATTCCTGTCGTGTCACGGCCCGCTGACCCTGCTTCCGAGCGAAAGCATTGTGTATGCGCAGTTAAACGTAAGGGCAGAGCTGCTTCGTCGACTACTTCGCCTGCCACCATATTTGTCAGCGTCACCTCGGCGGTAGGTACCAGCCACCAGCCGTTTGTGGTTTGATAGCTGTCTTCGGCAAATTTGGGCAATTGGCCGGTGCCGTACATTGCCTCTTCTTTCACCAAAACGGGAGTCCAGACTTCGGTCAAGTCATGCTCCGTGACATGGGTATCTAACATAAACTGCCCCAAAGCGCGGTGCAAACGGGTGATCGCCGCCTTAAGAACCACAAACCGCGATCCCGAGATTTTACCTGCTGTTGTAAAATCAAAGCCTTTTTGCGGGCCTGCGATTTCAAAATGCTCTTTTGGAGGGAAGTCGAAAGTTGCGGGTGTGCCCCAGCGGCTCACTTCTTGATTGTCTTTTTCATCAGCACCCATGGGTACCGATGCGTCAGGAATATTAGGGATGGTTTCAAGGGCTGCGCGCAACTCGGCATCTTTAGCGCTGGCCTCGTCGGTCAGGCGCCCAATTTCGGCCTTTTTTTCGGCGACGAGGGCGCGCAGGCGCTCAAATTCAACATCATTGCCCGCAGCTTTCGCGGCCCCCACTTCCTTAGACGCAGCATTTTGCGCCGCTTGGGCGATTTCAGAAGCAAGAATTTTCGTCCGCCTTGCTTCGTCTAGTGCTAGTATTAAAGTCGACATGGCCACCAGGCCCCGTTTGGCAAGGCCCGCATCAAATGCGGTGGGGTTTTCACGAATTGCGCGAATATCATGCATGGGTCACCTTGATCAAAATAGAGCATTACTATTGGCAAATCTGCCTTTGGCCCCCATATGCCACCAATGTGCAGAGAATTGAACCGAAATTTGCAATAACTTGGTTTGGGCCTGCCTTGCCATTTTGAAATGTGGTCGTTAGGGTGCGCGAGATATTGCCCGCTCAGGGCCCTAAATAGGAACAAAGAATGTTTGTAACTCCTGCTTTTGCACAAGCCGCTGGTGGCGCGTCTAGCGCCTTTTCCTCATTCGTGCCGCTGATTTTGATCTTTGCCATCATGTATTTTCTTATGATCCGCCCACAGCAAAAAAAGGCAAAACAGCATAAGGCTATGATTGATTCATTGCGTCGAGGTGACCAAGTGGTCACTTCAGGCGGCGTTCTTGGGAAAGTGTCGAAAGTGTCTGATGACGGCATTGTGGAGATTGAAATTGCCGAGGGTGTTAAGGTGCGTGTGATGCGTGCAACTATAGCACAGGTTTTGAACAAAACCGAACCGGCTGCTTCCTAACACCTTACAATCGGCCCTTCGGGGCTGTTCAAGGCCCTGTCATGGCCCAAAGGGCCAATATGGATATGTCTGATGTTGCAAATGCCCCTTTGGAAACGTGTGATGATTTGGGGCATTTGCGCCTTGGGATTGATATACTCGGCGCCAAATTTCTTTTATGGTCGCGTTGAAAACCATAATGACGCCGCCAAACTTATTATAGCGCAGCAAGGTGTGGCCACCGGTTCTCAATCTGAAGCGCTGGCAGGGTGGCCGTCGTTTTTGCCAAGTGGTCTTGTCAATCTAGGACTTGATCTGCGGGGGGGCGCGCATTTGCTGGCCGAGGTGCAAGTTTCTGAAGTTTACGAAGCTCGTATGGATGTTCTTTGGCCCGATGTACGCGATGCTTTGCGCCCCTTGCGTGATGAAATTGGCACTTTACGTCGCATTGCTGCACCTCAAGGGCTGCTTAAAATAGCCATATCTGAAGCCGCAGGGCTTGAGGCGGCCTTGATCGCCGTGCGCAAATTGGCCCGCCCCGTCAGCAGTATAACGGGCATTGGGCAATATGACATCACAGTCAGCGGTGAAGGTAATGAGGTCACGGTGGGCTTAAGCGACGCCGAAAGACTTGCCACTGACAGCCGTACCTTGCAACAAAGTCTTGAAATTATTCGCCGTCGCATTGATGAGGTGGGCACCCGTGAACCTACCATTCAACGCCAAGGGGCCGACCGTGTGCTGATCCAAGTGCCAGGCATCGGCTCAGCTGCCGAGTTAAAAGCGTTGATCGGAACCACTGCGAAACTGACCTTTAACGCTGTTGTAAGGCGCACCGCCTCGGCAACTGAAAAGCTAGATCCACGCATGGCGCTTTTGCCATCTCTCAATGAACCTGGCATCTATTACGTCGTCGAAAAAGCTCCCGTCGTCTCAGGCGAGGCTTTAACTGATGCACAGCCAAGTTTTGACCAAAACAACCGCCCCGCCGTGAACTTTCGCTTCAATCCTTCAGGGGCACGTGCTTTTGGCGATTATACGGCGGCCAATATCGGTGCGCCTTTTGCAATTGTTTTAGACGATGAAGTGATTTCTGCTCCTACGATCCAAAGCCATATTCCGGGTGGATCGGGTATTATTACAGGCAATTTCACACTGGAAGAAAGCACAAATCTAGCGTTGTTGCTTCGTGCAGGTGCTTTGCCAGCTAAGATGGTTTTTTTAGAAGAACGAACAGTCGGCCCTGAGCTTGGCCAAGACAGTATAGATGCCGGCCGTATGGCCGCTTTTGTTGCGATGGTCGCCGTTGTTTTGTTTATGTGGGCCAGTTATGGGCTTTTTGGACTGTTTGCAAATTTGGCGTTGGCGCTTAACATGGGGCTCATTTTTGGGTTCTTGTCGTTGATTGGTGGCACTCTGACCCTGCCTGGCATTGCGGGAATTGTTTTGACCATTGGGATGGCGGTTGACGCCAATGTGTTAGTCTTTGAACGCATCCGTGAGGAGCTACGCAGCCAAAAAAATCCTGCACGTGCGATTGAACTAGGGTATGAGCGCGCGTTGTCGGCCATTGTTGACGCTAATATTACCACTTTTATTACAGCAACAGTTCTGTTTATGGCAGGCTCGGGTCCAGTGCGGGGCTTTGCCGTGACGTTGGGAGTTGGGATCATAGCATCGGTATTTACTGCCATTTATGTTACCCGGGCTATCATTTCGGTTTGGTTTGCGTGGCGGCGTCCAAAAACGATTATTGTGTAAGGAAAATAGATGCGTCTTAGACTTGCACCCGAAAACACTAATTATGATTTCTTCAAATATCAAAAGGTGACCTTTGGTGGCTCAATGGTTTTGATGGTTGTGGCACTCTTTCTTTGGGCCGTGATGGGGTTGAACTTTGGCATTGATTTCAAAGGGGGCACCAGCATTCGTACCGATTCTTCGCAAGTGATTGATGTGGCTGACTATCGTGCGGTTTTGACGGATCTTTCGATTGGTGATGTGGCTATTACTCAAGTGTTTGACCCAAGTTTTAGCACGGATCAACATGTGGCCATGATCCGCATAGCCGCCCTTGCGGGGTCTGAGGCTATCACTCCCGAAACAATTGAACGTATTGAACGCGCCCTTAAGTTATTTGACCCGCAGATTTCTTTTACATCGGTTGAATCAGTCGGTCCGAAAGTATCGCAAGAGCTGATCTGGTCGGCCATTTTGGCGATGACGGGGGCAACCATAGGGATTTTGTTTTACATCTGGCTACGTTTTGAATGGCAATTTGCCGTTGGTGCCGTTTTGGCGCTGGTGCATGATGTTTTTATTACTATTGGCGTGTTCGCGCTTTTTCAGATTAAGTTTGATCTAAGTATAATTGCTGCTTTGCTTACTATTTTGGGCTATTCTATCAATGACACGGTTGTGGTTTTTGACCGTTTGCGTGAAAATCTGATCAAATATAAAACAATGGCGCTGCGCGATGTGATGAACCTATCGGTGAATGAGACTTTATCGCGTACCTTGGTGACCTCAACAACAACTTTGGTTGCATTAATTTCGATGTTGGTTTTGGGCGGTGATGTGATCCGTGGCTTTGCCTTTGCGATCGCCTTTGGTGTGGTTTTAGGAACCTATTCATCGGTATTTGTGGCTAAAAATATTGTGCTTTTCATGGGTGTAAACCGCGATGGGCCCAAAAAACCAAGCGGTGCTGGCACCCAATATGCAGATATTGATGCCTAGAGATGCAGTTGCAAGAAATCACCTATGAAACGGCCCAACCCATAGACAGCTATGGGCCTGGCTTTTTTCGCATTTCGGGACAAGTAATCTGGGGTAATGCGTTGATTACGCCTTGGGATGCGGGCCCATGGGGCGGGTTTGTGGCGCTTGATCCAATTTTGGCTTTGGCGGAGCGGGTTGATGTTTTATTTTTGGGCATGGGCGCCGAGATTGCCCACGCGCCAAGCGCCTTTCGTGCTCAGGTCGAGGGTGCGGGCATTGGGCTCGAGGTAATGAATTCCTCTGCCGCATGTCGCACCTATAATGTTCTTTTGTCAGAGGGTCGCCGCATTGCAGTGGCACTGATCGCGGTTGCAGAGTAGCTTGAGCTTAGAGTAGGCTAAGCTATGATCATGAAAGTTCAAAACGTAAGTTGTGCGCGGGGGGGGGCACCTTTACTTGAGGGGTTGAGCTTTTCTTTATCGGCCGGCCAAGCGCTAATCTTACGTGGAGATAATGGCATAGGCAAAACCACATTGCTGCGCAGCCTTGCAGGACTGTCCTCGCCATTTGCAGGCCAGATTGAACGAGACCTGGATGAGGTAGTTTACGGCGCGCATCTTGACGGGGTAAAAACCGCGCTAACGGTGCAGGAAAATCTGCAATTTTGGGCATCAGTCTATGGCCAAATCAGTTGCCATGCCGCTCTTGAGGCGATGAACCTTTTGGGGCTACAACATCGGTTGGCTGCGCATCTATCGGCGGGGCAAAAGCGCCGTCTTGGATTAGCCCGCTTTATGGTAACGGCATCAAAAATCTGGATTATGGATGAACCGACGGTGTCACTTGACGGGCCCAGCACCGAACTTTTTCAAAAGATGTTAACGCAACATTTGGAAAAGGGCGGCATCGCAATCTTGGCCACACATATTGACCTGGGAATTGTGGGAGCGCGCACGCTGGATTTAACTTTATTTCGCGCGCGTCATAGTGCCAAATACCCCATAGACCCAAGCAATTTTGATGAGGCCCTGATATGATTGCTTTGTTAATCCGTGAACTTCGGCTGGCCATTCGTGCGGGCGGAGGCTTTGGGCTTGGGCTCTCGTTCTTTTTGATCATGGCCATTCTAGTGCCGCTGGGTGTTGGCCCCACGCCAGCGATCTTGGCCAAAATCGCCCCCGGCATCCTTTGGGTGGGGGCCTTATTGGCCACGCTTTTATCGCTAGATCGGCTTTTTGCCTTGGATTTTGAGGATGGCAGCCTTGATCTTTTGGCTGCATCTCCCCTGCCGCTTGAGGGGACTGTGGTAATAAAGGCGGTGGCGCTTTGGTTGGTTTCGGGCTTGCCTCTGACTTTGGTTGCGCCGATATTGGGGCTTTTATTACATTTACCACAAGAGGGTTATCTCTGGCTGTTGGCGTCATTGTTGTGCGGCACGCCAGCGCTTTGTTTTATTGGTGCTTTTGGTGCGGCCCTAACGGTGGGGATCAAGCGCGGTGGACTTTTGTTGTCGCTTTTGGTCTTGCCGCTTTATGTGCCCAGCCTGATCTTTGGAGCTGAGGTTATAAAACGCGGGGCTTCTGGGCAGGGAGCGGCCAGCGCGCTGACCTTTCTTGCCGCTCTGTCTATTGCGTCGGCTGCACTTTTGCCCTTTGTTTCTGCCAAGGCTTTGCGGATAAATTTGCGTTAATTGATCAAAATTTGAACGGAATTAATATGTCACTTTGGGAATATGCCAATCCAAAACGTTTTATGGGCCTGTCGGGGCGGGTGTTACCTGTGGTCACGATTTTGGCTGCGACTTCTTTATTTGTGGGGCTGATTTGGGGATTTTTTTTCACGCCTGACGATTATAAGCAAGGCGCAACTGTCAAAATCATTTACTTACATGTGCCCGCAGCTTTGATGGCTATCAATGCTTGGATGATGATGTTGGTAGCGTCATTGATTTGGTTAGTGCGCCGCCATCATGTTTCGGCCTTGGCGGCAAAGGCAGCAGGGCCGGTTGGCTTGACATTTACAGTCATTGCGTTGGTTACAGGCGCTATATGGGGACAGCCTATGTGGGGCACTTGGTGGGCGTGGGATCCACGGCTGACATCCTTTTTGATCTTGACGTTATTTTATTTTGGCTATTTGGCGATGTGGCAGGCGGTTGAAAATCCCGATACCGCTGCGGATCTGACGTCGGTCTTGTGTTTGGTGGGATCGGTTTTTGCGCTTTTGAGCCGTTATGCTGTTAACTTTTGGAACCAAGGTTTGCATCAAGGCGCGTCTTTAAGCATGGACAAGGAAGAACATGTGGCGGATGTCTTTTACCTTCCTTTATTGCTTTGTATTTTTGGTTTTGTCTTGTTGTTTTTGGCTCTGGTTCTTTTGCGCACAAGAACTGAGATCCGCGCTCGCCGTTTGTCGATTCTAATGGCGCAAGAAAGGGTACGTAATGCCTGATTTAGGAAAATATGCTGATACTGTTTTAGCTGCCTATTGCCTGTCGATACTTTGTTTGTTGGCTCTTGTAGGACTTAGCCTTTGGCAGGGCCGCAAGATGAAACAGGCTCTTGCGCGCGCGGAGGTTGCGGCACGGGTGGGATCTGAGGCATGATCCGTCCGATGGTCATCTTGCCACCTGTTATATTTATGAGTTTGGCGGTTTTGTTTTACCTGGGTCTGGCGCGCAGCGATCCTGACGCTTTGCCTTCAACCTTTATTGGTCAACTTGCTCCGCAAGTTCTTGTCACGCCTTTGGGGGCTGATGCGCCCTTTGCAGCTGCGGACTTGCAAAAGCCGGGGGTGAAGATTGTGAATTTCTGGGCGTCCTGGTGCCAACCATGCCGCGCCGAACATCCGCAATTGATTGCGCTGCAGGCGATGGGTGTGCCTGTTTATGGCGTAAATTACAAGGATGAAGCTACCGATGCATTGGGATTTTTAGTCGAAATGGGTACCCCTTATGAAAAGATGGGTCAAGATAGGCAGGGACGTATGGCTCTGGAATGGGGTGTTTATGGCGTACCTGAGACCTTTGTGATCGATGGAGTTGGAAAGGTTTTATTGCGTTGGGCCGGGCCAATTGCGGCGCGCAATTTGGAAAATGACATTTTGCCTGCCATTGTACAGGCCGAGGCGTTGGCCTCAAAATAAAGGGGCCGCGTATAGCCGCGGCCCTTCTTTTTATACCGACTTGGCTAGGTCGCGCAGCACATAGTGCAACACGCCGCCATGTTCGACATATTCAATTTCAATCTCAGTATCTATGCGACATCTCAAAGCGATGACTTTGACAGCCCCATCCTTATAGGTGATGATGCAGTCAACTGTTGAAAGCGGCTTAAGGTCGCCCTCTAGACCTTGGATCGAGACGATTTCATCGCCTGTTAACCCCAAGGATTTACGCGTGTCGCCATTGGTGAATTCGAACGGAATAACTCCCATCCCAACCAGATTTGAGCGGTGGATACGCTCAAAGCTTTCGGCGATAACTGCAGTGACACCCAAAAGTGCTGTGCCTTTGGCAGCCCAGTCACGGCTGGAGCCCGCGCCATATTCAACACCTCCAAAGATCACTAAAGGAGTGCTGGTTTCTTTATAAGCAACCGACGCATCAAATATTGTGGTTTGCACGCCGTCTGGGCCTTTGGTGTAGCCGCCTTCGACAGCGTCTAACATCTCATTTTTGATGCGAATATTGGCAAATGTACCACGCATCATCACTTGGTGGTTGCCCCGACGTGCCCCGTAACTATTAAACTCTGCCACGGGCACTTGGAGTTCATTCAAATAGCGACCCGCTGGTGTGCCCTCTTTAAATGATCCAGCTGGGCTGATGTGATCAGTGGTGATCATATCGCCCAAAAGCGCCAAAATACGGGCATTTTCGATGTTTTTGATCACTCCCGGAGTTTTTGACATCCCTTTGAAATAGGGCGGATTTTGAATATAGGTACTGCTGGCGGGCCAATCATAGGTCTCTGAGTCTGTTGTTTTGACAGACTGCCATTTCTCATCACCTTTAAATACATCTGCGTATTTTTTAAGAAATGCATCGCGGGTCACAGTTTTTTCGACCAGTTCGGCAATCTCGGCGTTGGTGGGCCAGATGTCTTTGAGATAAATGTCTTGGCCATTGCTGCCTTGGCCCAAAGGTTCGCTGGTTAGGTCAATATTCATATCTCCTGCCAAAGCATAGGCCACCACCAAAGGAGGGCTGGCCAGATAGTTGGCGCGGACGTCAGGCGAAATGCGCCCTTCGAAGTTGCGATTTCCCGACAAGACAGCGGTTGCGACCAAATCACCGTCATTGATGGCCGCAGAAATAGCCGGGTCCAGCGGACCAGAGTTGCCAATACAAGTGGTGCAGCCATAGCCCACCAGATTAAATCCAACCGCATCTAAATCTTTCTGTAGATCAGCAGCATTCAGATATTCAGACACAACTTGGCTACCTGGTGCTAGTGAAGTCTTCACCCAAGGTTTTGATTTTAAACCCAAAGCATGGGCTTTACGCGCCACAAGACCGGCTGCAATCATTACTGATGGGTTCGACGTATTGGTGCAAGAGGTGATCGAGGCGATCACGACCTTGCCAGAATGCATCGTGAAATCACGACCTGCAACGGGCACTTCGACACCCATGGGGCGCTTAAAAGTGGCTTCCATCTCATGTGCGAAGCCTTTTTTTGAAGTATCAAGCGGCAAAAAATCTTGCGGGCGTTTTGGTCCAGAGATGGCTGGAACAATCGTGCCCATGTCCAGCGTGAGCGTGTCCGTATAGATCGGCGCATAATCGGCATCGCGCCACATGCCATTCGCTTTTGCATAGGCCTCGACCAAGGCTATGCGTTCTTCGTCGCGGCCTGTGCCACGCAAATAGCGCAATGTTTCTTGGTCAATTGGAAAAAAGCCGCAGGTTGCACCATATTCAGGTGCCATATTGGCTATGGTTGCACGGTCAGCAAGCGGCAAATGGTCCAGACCTTCGCCGTAGAATTCAACAAATTTATTGACCACACCTTTGGCGCGCAACATTTGTACGACTTTCAACACCAAGTCGGTGGCGGTGGTGCCTTCGACCATAACACCGGTTAGTTTGAAGCCAATCACCTCGGGTATCAGCATAGACACGGGCTGGCCCAGCATTGCGGCCTCGGCCTCAATTCCGCCGACGCCCCAACCCAAGACGGCAAGACCGTTGACCATGGTTGTGTGGCTGTCAGTGCCCACCAACGTGTCAGGATAGGCTACATTTTCGCCATTTTGGTCTTTATCCATCCACACGGTTTGGGCCAAATATTCGAGGTTCACTTGGTGACAAATTCCTGTGCCAGGAGGAACAACGCGAAAATTGTTAAAGGCTTTTTGGCCCCATTTTAAGAATGTGTAGCGTTCGATATTACGCTCATATTCGCGGTCAACATTACGTTGAAAGGCGCGTGGCGTACCAAATTCGTCAATCATAACTGAATGGTCTATTACCAAATCAACAGGAGCTAAAGGATTGATTTGTTGGGCATTTCCTCCCAAACTCAAGATCCCGTCGCGCATCGCAGCAAGATCGACTACCGCCGGAACGCCTGTGAAGTCTTGCATCAAAACGCGAGCAGGGCGATAGGCTATTTCACGGGGGTTTTTGCCACCCTTATCAGCCCATTCGCTAAAGGCGCGAATATCGTCCAAGGAAACTGTCTTCCCGTCTTCATAGCGGAGCATATTTTCTAGCACCACTTTCAAAGCAGCGGGCAGCCGAGAGAATGTGCCTAATCCTGCTGCTTCGGCGGCGGGAATCGAATAATATGCGGCGCTAAGTCCGCCAGCGACCAAGATTTTGCGGGTCTTGGCGCTGTCATGCCCTACAACTACGGTCATGGATGGCTCCTTTACTGTGATTTCTTTATCTGTATGCCGTTGTATGCAGAATATCTAGCCCTATGATGGGCTTGGCTAAAGTTTTTTTGTTTTAGCCTCAGGATAATAGCCTGCTCGCAATAGAGTGATTAGATTTTGGCAGCTTTTCAAAATATATACATACGATGATAGAGGGTGAACGATGACCAAGTGCTTAACATATCTGCGCAATGTGGCTTTTGTGCTTGGTTTGGCTGTGCCCATGGGCGTGCGCGCTGAGCCTTTGGTTGTTCTGGAGCTATTCACTTCACAGGGCTGTTCCTCTTGTCCACCGGCCGATTCGATGCTGCATAAATGGGTGCAAGATCCTAGGCTTTTGCCTCTGGCGTTGCATGTAGATTATTGGGATTATATTGGGTGGAAAGATAGTTTTGGCCAGCGGGCCTTTAGCGATCGTCAGCGTTCTTATGTGTTGTTGCACAGCCAAAAAACACTCTACACGCCACAAATGGTCATCAATGGCATAGGCCAAACCCAAGGGGCTAATGGCCCAAGGATATTGCAATTGATCGGGGAGGCTCGGACCGCACAAAGCGAATTGAGACTAACGCTGGCTAAAAAAGACCAAAAGCTAGAGATAAGCGCCATACGGAAAACCGCGAAGTCTCCCGATTTGATGGTGCAGATTATCCGTTATCGACCACTTGAAAAAGTCACGATTGAATACGGCGAAAACGGTAATAAAACAATTTCTTATGCTAATATCGTTACGTCCTGGCAAGTTGTCGGTCACTGGACGGGGGCTGCCGATTTGCACATGTCTGTTGACCTTGAGGGTAGCGATCAAACGGCAGTAGTTTTGCAAGAACCCGGACCCGCACGCATTTGGGCAGCGGCACGTTTGCCTTAGGCTATTTCCAGCGATTATGTATCCAAAACCATTGATCCATATTGGCACGTACTTGGGCGGCGAGGCTATCATTTAACGCTTGTGTCATGGACTTTGCGTCACTATGAGGAATGGGGTCTTCGATTATTAGGTCAAAATCGTTTCCATTTTTATGGCGTACACCATAAGTTGGTACCAGTAAGCAATTGTATTTAAGTGCCATCTCTGCTGCAGACAGAGCGGTTTTGGCGCTCCGACCCAAAAAGTCTAAGGGCGTGCCATGGCTTATATGTTGGTCTACCAAAATACCGATCAATCCACCGCTTTTGATATGGCGCACCATCTGCGCCAAGCCATTTCGGGTTGCGGGAAAAATGGGAGATGCAATTTTACCGATGGTATCAAAATAATGCCGATCAAAATAGACATTACGAAAGGGCTTATAAAGGCAGGCCACCGGATAACCCAAATTTGATAAAACTGCGCGCGGCACGTCATAATTGCCAAAATGGCCCGAAACTAAAATCACCCCCTGTCCAGATTGACGCGCTGCGAGTAAAGCGGGCAAGCCAGTGCCCAAAATTTGCGTGTTGCGCACATGATTTTTAAACGTAGTGCCCGAGTAAACCTCGATCAAGGTGCGTCCAACATTCTTAGGAACTTGGAGCATCAAATAGGCCACTTTTTGTTCGCTTAGGTCGGGGTAAATCAGCTTAAGGTTTTTCTTGATACGTCTATTATAGCCCGCTAAGGGGCTAATAAGGCGCGATAAAATTTCACCACACACAGCTCCGCGCCATTTATAAGGCAGGAGTAAAATAATTCTAATTACGCCGATCAAAACCATATTTTGACCAAATGAGAGTATGTGATTAAAAGATTTAGAAACCATTATCTAGCCCAAAAAACGGCGCCGTTGGTTCGGCCTCTGGGGTTAGCATAATGGTCCTAGGCCAAAACCACAAGCAGGGTTGGCTCCCTTGCCGAGGCTTTGGTTTAGCACACTGTTCCTCGTTAAGGCTTTTTAGCGATCGGGAATTCTTTTTCCAAGTGGATCTCGAACTAACGGGGACGTTTTTTTTGGTGAATAGATCTAATACCATTTATCATAATATTTTTTATTCTGCTAGCAACAGGGAGACGGCAATTGGTTAACCTTGGGTTAGGGGCGCCTATTACGCGCCAAAAACCCGTGCAAAGATCATATTAACATGTTTGGTATGATAGCCAAGGTCAAATTTTTCGTCGATCTGCTCTTGCGAGAGGGCGGCGCGCACATCGGCATCGGCCAAAAGCTCGGTCTTGAAGTCGGCGCCTTTTTCCCAAACTTTCATCGCATTGCGCTGCACCAAACGGTAACTGTCTTCGCGCGATACGCCCGCTTGTGTCAGTGCCAAAAGCACACGTTGCGACATGATGAGGCCTTTAAATTTATTCATATTGGCCAGCATGTTTTCAGGATAGATCACTAGCTTTTCAACAACACCCGCCAAACGGTGTAGAGCAAAATCAAGGGTGATGGTCGTGTCTGGCGCAATCGCGCGCTCAACCGATGAGTGCGAGATGTCACGCTCATGCCAAAGGGCTACATTCTCTAATGCGGGAATGACAGCCATGCGCACCAAACGTGCCAAACCGGTTAGGTTTTCGGTCAAAACTGGATTGCGTTTATGCGGCATCGCGGATGAGCCCTTTTGACCAGGGCTAAAAAACTCTTCTGCTTCAAGCACTTCTGTGCGCTGCATATGGCGAATTTCAATGGCAATATTTTCAATACTTGAGGCGATTACCCCAAGGGTCGCAAAATACATCGCGTGACGGTCGCGTGGGATCACTTGAGTTGAGATTGGCTCTGGTGTTAGGCCCAATTTGGCGCAGACGTGCTCTTCAACCGAAGGGTCGATATTGGCAAAGGTGCCAACCGCGCCAGAAACCGCGCCCGTGGCAATTTCGGCACGCGCTGCGATCAAGCGGCTGCGCCCACGTGCAATTTCGGCGTAAAAGCGTGCGAAAGTCAGACCCATTGTGGTGGGTTCGGCGTGAATACCGTGGCTGCGACCAATTCGGACCGTGTTTTTATGCTCATAAGCGCGCGTTTTCAGAGCGGCCAATAGGCGGTCAACACCAGCTATCAAAAGATCGGTCGCGCGTACCAATTGTACATTTAAGGTTGTGTCCAAAACGTCAGAGGAGGTCATGCCCTGATGAACGAAACGCGCATCATCTGCACCTATATGTTCGGCCAAATGTGTCAAAAAGGCGATCACATCATGTTTGGTCACGGCTTCGATTTCATCGATTCGCGCGACATCAAATTGCACGTCTTTGGCACGCCAAACGGCGGCGGCGTGTTCTTTGGGAATGACTCCTATTGCGGCTTGTGCGTCACAGGCATGGGCCTCGATCTCGTACCAGATACGAAACTTGCTTTCGGGTGACCAAATGGCCACCATGTCAGGACGAGAATAGCGCGGGATCATAAAGAAGCCTTTCAAGATTTGGGGTTGATTGGCTAATAGCCCTGAAGGGCAGGGGGCGCAAGGCTTTGGGTCCACCTGGGGGGCGCATGCATTGTGCGTACGGTCTTTTCACGCGCAAAGCTCTTTGCTAGCATGGCTTATGGATGTGATTTTACAAAGCCACTTGCCCTTTGCCCCGTGGATGGATCCTCGCACCGCCCGGTTGCCGGGAATCTTGCCTTTGGACCCTTGCGACTGGCTATTGTGCGATGATGCTTTTGCAGGCCAAATGGCCGAGCGAGAGAGATTGATTGAAGCCGTGCCGGAAAGGGTGCATGCTCTGACACCTAGGGCCGCTTTGGCCGCGGATGAGCTTTATGACGCGGTTTTGGCCTTTTTGGAGCAAGCGCCTGGATATGAGGTAGGTATAGGTAAGGTCCGTAGGCCAGACGGTGCGTGGGTCACCCTTGCGCGCGCTGCCCCGCTTTTGACATTGGGGCGCTTGGTGCAAGAAGATTTTTGTCTTTTGCAACATGATGGCACCCAGTCGGTTTTAACCGGGGCAATTTTGTGTTTTCCTGCCAACTGGCATTTGTATGAAAAAATTGGCCGCCCCCTAACTGATATTCATCAAACTGTTGACAGCTATGGCCCTATTATGGCGGCTCGAGTGCAGCGGTTGTTTGACGCCATAAGGCCCGATAGACCAATGTGGCGCGGCAATGCTTTGATCTATGATGACGCCGAGCTTTTTCACCCGCCAAAGTCTCAAATAGGGTCGTCACGCCCGATGGTGACGCGCGGTTTTGTGCGATCCGAGCGCCAATCTATGATGAAATTACCACTCACGGGGGCGGTGGTTTTTTCGATACATACTTACTTGGTTGCAATGGAAAGTCTGGCCCCAGAGGTGGCAGGCGCACTTAAGCGCCTGCATCAGCCAGAAACCTCTTAATAACAAAAAAGGCGCCCGAAGGCGCCCTTTCTATAGGCTGTGACCCAAAAGGTTTAACAAGAATAGTACATTTGATATTCAATTGGGTGGGGAGTATGTTCATAAGCATAAACTTCTTCCCATTTCAAAGCCATATAGCCCTCTAGTTGGTCTTTGGTGAACACATCACCAGCCAACAAGAAGTCATGGTTTTTTGCCAATTCGTCAAGTGCTTCACGCAGTGAACCGCAAACAGTTGGGATGGCTGCCAATTCTTCTGGTGGTAGATCATAAAGATCTTTGTCCGAAGGCGCGCCTGGATCTATTTTGTTTTTGATTCCGTCAAGACCGGCCATCAATAACGCCGCATAGCAAAGATATGGATTTGCTGATGGATCTGGGAAGCGGGCTTCGACGCGTTTTGCTTTTGGCGATTCCGTCCATGGAATACGAACCGCGCCCGAGCGGTTGCGTGCCGAGTAGGCGCGCAGAACGGGGGCCTCAAACCCTGGGATCAAACGCTTATAGGCGTTGGTCGAAGGGTTGGTCAGCGCGTTCAAGGCTTTGGCATGTTTTAAAATGCCGCCGATGAAGTAAAGCGCTTCCTGGCTAAGATCGGCATATTTGTCGCCTGCGAACACAGGTTTACCATCTTTCCAGATTGACATGTTCACATGCATACCCGAGCCATTGTCGCCCGCCATTGGTTTCGGCATGAAGGTTGCTGATTTGCCGTAAGCATGTGCCACATTGTGGATCACGTATTTGTATTTTTGCATATTGTCGGCTTGTTCAACCAATCCGCCAAATATCATGCCAAGCTCATGTTGGTTTGACGCCACTTCATGGTGGTGTTTGTCAACCTTCATACCCATTCGCTTCATCGTTGAAAGCATTTCTCCGCGCAAGTCTTGTGCGTCGTCGATTGGGTTTACAGGAAAATAGCCGCCTTTAACGCCGGGACGGTGGCCCGAGTTTGCGCCGTCAAAGCTTGCATCTGTGTTCCAAGCACCATCTATGGCGTCAACTTGGAAAGACACTTTGTTCATGGTAACGGCATAGCGCACGTCATCAAACAAGAAGAACTCAGCTTCTGGGCCCCAGTAGGACGTGTCGCCGATACCCGTTGATTTCAAATAGGCTTCTGCTTTTATTGCGGTCGAGCGCGGGTCACGGCTATATGATTCACCTGTGTCCGGTTCAACGACGTTACAGTGCACACACATGGTTTTTTCGGCATAGAAAGGATCAATATAAACCGAAGACGCATCGGGGATCAATTTCATGTCGGATTGATCTATTGATTTCCAACCAGCGATTGACGATCCGTCGAACATAAATCCTTCTGAAAAGAAATCTTCGTCGACCAAATCGGCTACCAATGTGACGTGCTGTAATTTTCCGCGTGGATCAGTAAATCGAATATCGACATATTCGACTTCTTCATCTTTTATCAATTTTAGTGCTGTTTTAACAGAGTTCATAGACACATTCCCTTTACTTCGAGGATTGCAAAAGGTCAAAATGACCAGTGTGAATCATATATCCTAAACGGCGTCGTCACCCGTTTCGCCCGTACGAATACGGATAGCTTGTTCAACGGGGTAAATGAAAATCTTACCGTCGCCTATTTTGTCAGTCTTTGCCGCCGATATGATGGCTTGCACGGCCGCGTCTACCATATCATCGGCGAGCACAACCTCGATTTTCACCTTTGGTAGAAAGTCGACAACATATTCGGCGCCGCGGTAAAGTTCTGTATGGCCTTTTTGTCGTCCAAAACCTTTTACTTCGGTGACGGAAAGGCCTTGGATGCCAACTTCTTGCAATGCCTCTTTGACATCGTCAAGTTTAAATGGTTTAATTATAGCCTCAATTTTTTTCACGGATTTTGTCTCCCGTTGCATAAATATGATGCTGTCAAACCAGTTTCTAAGATGAGGGGCAATTGTGGTAGCTTGTAAAAGAGTTGGAATCGCTGTCTTTTTGTTATTTAGATTACTTTTTAACCCATCCGCTTAAAAATTAGCCGTTTTAATAACTTTGCTTTTGTTTGGGCGAGCAGAGGCCACTTGGCTTGCTGTTGAATTAGCGTCATGCTTGCCGCAAGAAGGGCCCGTTTTGCCTACCTTCGGGGTAAGGGGTCGTTCTGGCAGTTTTTTGCGGCAAAAATCAGAGTAAAAAATCCACTATTTTCATTTAAAAACACAGGAAAGTAAAAAACTTCTAACTTTGATGCATAAAACGATATTTTCCTCTCGATTCCCCCGCGGGGACTTGTTAGAAGGACGCGGATTTTGATGGTTTGCCTCGACCTAATGGCGGCGAGTTTTCAGAAATGCGGGTATGGCGAAATTGGCAGACGCACCAGATTTAGGTTCTGGCGCCGCAAGGCGTGGGGGTTCAAGTCCCTCTACCCGCACCATATTAACGAGAAGGACATAGAATGCAGGTCACTCAGACCCTTACCGAAGGCCTTAAGCGCGGCTATACGATCACTGTGACTGCGGCTGAATTAGACGCCAAAATGCAACAAAAACTGATCGAAGCGCAACCTACTATCGAAATTAAAGGCTTTCGCAAAGGCAAAGTGCCTATGGCTATGTTGCGCAAGCAATTTGGACCGCGGTTGATTGGCGACGCCATGCAAGAAGCTATCGATGCTGCGATGAAAGAGCATTTCGACACAACTGGCGATCGCCCTGCGATGCAGCCCGATGTTAAAATGGTGGATGGTGAAAACTGGAAAGAGGGTCAAGACGTTGTTGTCGACATGGCTTACGAAGCTCTTCCCGCGATTCCCGATGTTGATGCGTCGAAAGTTGTTTTGGAACGCCTAATAGTGAAAGCGGAAGAAACCGCGGTTAGCGAAGCACTTGAAAGCCTCGCCAAAACCTCAAATAGCTATGAAGAGCGCAAAAAAACTGCAAAAGCAAAAAATGGCGATCAGATTGTAATCGACTTCAAAGGCTCGGTTGATGGGGAATCGTTCGAAGGCGGTACGGCTGACGATTATCCGTTGGTTTTGGGATCGAGTTCGTTCATTCCTGGCTTTGAAGAACAATTGGTTGGGGCTAAATCTGGCGATGAAGTGTCGGTTAAAGTTGACTTTCCGGCCGAATATGGTGCGGCCCATTTGGCTGGAAAAGCCGCTGTGTTTGCTTGCACCGTGAAAACGGTTAGCGAAGCAAAGCCAGCGGCTATTGACGATGATCTAGCTAAGAAATTTGGTGCGGAAAATCTGGCTGCGTTAAAAGGTCAAATTTCGGATCGTTTGGAAGCTGAATATATGGGTGCAGCTCGCGCCGTTATGAAACGGTCTTTGTTGGATCAGTTAGATGAACTGGTTTCATTCGCACTGCCTACGACTTTGGTTGACGCAGAAGCCTCTCAAATTGCGCATCAACTTTGGCACGAAGAAAACCCAGAAGTGCATGACCATAATCATGGCTCGGTTGAAACCTCTGATGAGCATAAGACCTTGGCCGTGCGTCGTGTCCGTTTAGGGCTGTTGTTAGCAGAAATTGGCCGCAAAGCCGATGTGCAAGTTACGGATGCTGAAATGACGCAAGCTGTGATGAACCAAGCCCGCCAATATCCTGGCCAAGAACGCCAATACTTTGAATTCGTGCAAAAGAACCCGCAAATGCAACAACAACTGCGTGCGCCGATTTTTGAAGATAAAGTGGTTGACTTTATTGTTGCGGGTGCAACCGTTACAGAAAAAGTTGTATCAAAAGAAGATCTACAAAAAGCAGTTGAGGCATTAGAAGAGGCCTAACTCTAGATATTTTACAATATTTAAAGCCCTCCGATCAGTCGGGGGGCTTTTTTTGATCTAGAGTAATAGAAAAAAACCCGCTCAGAGAGCGGGTTTTTTATAGTTTTTATAAGTTTAAAGATCTTCGCCGTCTTGAGCTGCGCCCATTTCGTCAAAGAGCTCTGCTATTTCGAACTCAGCCGCGGCTTCAGCCTCGGCTGCCAATTCTTTGATCGATTTGCCTGCAGCTTGAAGTTCGGCCTCTTCGGTTGAACGTGCAACGTTCAATGTGATTTTGGCGTGCACTTCTGGGTGCAAGACTACTGTGACCATATGAATGCCAAGTTCTTTGATTGGACGATCCAAGTATACTTGACCACGATTAAGGGTAAAGCCACCAGCAGTCGCACAATCGGCTGCGTCACGGGTCGTTACCGAACCGTAAAGCGCACCCGAATCAGAGGCCGAACGAATCACGATAAAGGTTTGATCATTCAGTTTCTCAAAGATTTCTTGTGCTTCCTTGCGAGTTTCAAGGTTGTCTACTTCCAGCTGTACTTTTCGTACTTCAAAAGCTGCAATATTGGCAGAGTTGGCACGCAGAGCTTTGCCTTGTGGCAATAGATAATTACGACCGTATCCGTCTTTGACGTTTACGACTTCACCCATTTGGCCTAATTTGGCTACGCGTTGCAGGAGAATAACTTGCATTTTTTGCTCCTTACTTCACGGCATATGGCAGAAGTGCCAAGAAGCGTGCGCGCTTAATGGCTTTAGCCAATTCGCGTTGCTTTTTAGCCGAAACTGCAGTGATGCGAGAGGGTACGATTTTGCCACGCTCAGAAATGTAGCGTTGCAAAGTGCGTGTGTCTTTATAGTCGATTGCTGGCGCGTCATCACCCGAGAACGGGCAGACTTTGCGACGGCGAAAAAATGGTTTGTTAGCCATGGTTAAATTCCTTTCCTAGGGCCAATCAACGACGACGGTCGCCCGTGGGCGCACCACGGTCAGGACGGTCACCACCAAAGCTGGGGCGTTCGCGGCGTTCTCCACCAAAACCGCCTTCGCCACGGTCACCACGATCAGGACGCTCATCACGTTTTTGCATTTGGATCGACGGGCCCTCGGCGTGGGCGTCAACGCGCAACGTCAAGATACGCATCACATCATCATGCAAACGCATAAGACGTTCCATTTCTGCCACCGCTGCCGCTGGGGCGTCGGTTTTCAAAAGGGCAAAGTGTCCTTTGCGGTTTTTGTTGATTTTATAGGCCATCGTTTTCAAGCCCCAATATTCGCTTTCAACGACTTTACCGCCGTTGTCTGCAAGAACAGTTGAGAAATGTTCGATAAGCCCTTCGGCTTGCGCGTTGGAAAGATCCTGGCGCGAGATAAAAACATGCTCGTATAGGGGCATGTGCTCTCCGTTCATATCTGGTGCATTTCATAGGACGATCATTTAGCCGCGATCGCCCACGAGAGTCTGCACTGTTTTAAAAAACTGCGGCTAAGTCGCTGCTTGTACAGGTCTGCGCGAAAGGTGCAAGGCTTTTGACATAAAATTAACGTATTTTTGGGCCTTTGGCACATGTTTTTGGCTGATAAAGTCACTGCGGGGAATTGCAAGAACGCACCAAGCAAGCTATGCCACAAGAAACAATGGGGCAAAAAGATGCGGGCATTTGTATTTCCGGGGCAAGGGGCCCAAATGATTGGGATGGGTAAGGCCTTGGCTGATGCCTATCCGCAAGCACAAGCAGTGTTTGATGAGGTCGACGCCGCTTTGGACGAAAAGCTGTCAGATCTGATTTGGAACGGCACTCCCGAGGAGCTGATGTTAACGCAAAATGCTCAGCCCGCATTAATGGCCACCTCGATCGCGGTCTTTCGGGTATTGGAAAGTCTTGGTTTGGCGCATGCTGATTATGTAGCAGGCCATTCTTTAGGAGAATACTCGGCGCTTTGTGCTGCGGGAGCGCTTAGCCTTTCCGATACGGCGCGTTTGTTACGTATTAGAGGTAAGGCCATGCAACAGGCGGTGCCTGTAGGCGTTGGGGCGATGGCAGCCCTTTTGGGGCTCGATTTTGCTGCGGCACAAGCCGTCGCCGCCGAGGCCGCTCAAGGTGAGGTTTGCCAAGCTGCTAATGACAATGATCCCGCGCAAGTGGTCGTGTCTGGCCATGTGGGTGCGGTAACGCGTGCTTTGGGTATTGCAAAGGAAAAGGGAGCCAAACGTGCCTTGCTTTTACCTGTATCGGCACCGTTTCACTGTGCATTGATGCAGCCCGCGGCTGACATTATGGCCCAAGCGCTAACTAACGTGATCATATCCGTGCCGCGGATAGCTTTGGTGTCAAATGTGCGCGCTGCGGCCGTTTCTGATCCGCAAGAGATTCGCGATCTTTTGGTAGCGCAAGTGACGGGATCTGTTCGGTGGCGCGAATCAATCTTGTGGATGGAGCGAGCCGGCGTCACGGACTATTGGGAAATTGGGACCGGAAAGGCGCTATCGGGGATGATCAAGCGGATAGCGCAAGCGCCTGTCGTGGTTGCAGTAGGTACGCCCAATGATGTGGTGGCCCTGCATGGCTAAAACTTAATAAAAAGAGGTTATATGTTTGATTTAATTGGAAAAAATATATTGATAACTGGCGCTTCTGGTGGTATTGGTGCTGAAATTGCGCGCGTTTTATATGCGGCTGGGGCAACGGTTGCTCTCTCGGGTACGCGAAGAGAGCCACTTGAGGCCTTGGCGCAAGATTTGGGTTCGCGCGCCTTTGTCCTGCCATGCAACCTATCTGATTTTGTAGCGGTTGATGCCTTGCCCAAAACTGCGGCCGAGGCGATGGGTTCAGTTGATATTTTGATCAATAATGCGGGCATTACCCGCGACAATCTTTTGATGCGAATGTCAGATGATGAGTGGCAGTCGGTGATAGACGTTAATTTGACCGCGACCTTCCGTTTGTGTCGCGGCGTGATGCGGGGCATGATGAAGGCGCGCTGGGGGCGGATTGTGAATATCTCATCCATTGTAGGCACCACGGGCAATGCGGGACAGGGAAATTATGCGGCCTCAAAAGCGGGGATGGTGGGTATGTCAAAATCACTGGCATATGAAGTTGCAAGCCGTGGGATCACTGTGAATGCGATCGCACCTGGTTTTATAGAAACCGCGATGACCGACAAATTGACCGATGATCAAAAGACAAAAATTCTAACCCAAGTACCTATGGGCCGTATGGGTGGAGTTGGCGATATTGCGTCGGCTGTGCTATATCTTGCGAGTGAAGAAGCAGGGTATGTGACGGGTGCGACCTTGCATGTGAATGGTGGGATGGCGATGATTTAGGCCAAAGTTGTCCGTCCGGACAGGCACGAAGAATAAAGAGTTTGCCAACTGACGTGGAGCTTGCTATAGGCCCGACGTAGGAACAAAGGCTGTGGCTTTTGAATATGCTGGAAAGCATTCTAACCTGCCCATTCGGGCATTGAACCTAAGGCTTGGGGATTCCCCACTGATAAATGAGGAAAGAATATGAGCGACATCGCTGATCGCGTTAAGAAGATCGTCGTCGAGCATTTGGGCGTCGAAGCAGAAAAAGTAACAGATAACGCTTCGTTTATCGACGACTTGGGTGCAGACAGCTTAGATACTGTTGAATTGGTAATGGCTTTTGAGGAAGAATTTGGAATTGAAATTCCGGATGACGCTGCTGAAACAATCCAAAGTTTTGGTGACGCAGTTGGCTTCATAACCAAAGCTTCCTGATATCTAGAAATTTTATAACGTAAAGAGCGCCTTTGGCGCTCTTTACCATTTTAGTGGTTGGTTGAGTATGGGGAAGGCGTTTGAAAGACCATGGGCTTTCTTGCGCTTGGGTTTTGGCGCGTGTATCATAGCTCCTATCAGTCAATTATGTGTTTAAAGATTGACACAGGATTAAAAGGATTTGCCATGCGTCGAGTGGTTGTCACGGGTTTGGGAATGGTCACACCATTGGCCTGCGGGGTTGAGGAAACATGGGCGCGCCTGATTGCGGGTCAGTCTGGCGCAGGACCGATTACTCGTTTCGATGCCAGAAATTGCACCACACAATATGCATGTGAGATCCCCTTGGGGGATGGCACTGATGGCACCTTTAATGCTGATGATTGGATGGAGCCCAAAGATCGCCGGAAAGTGGATGATTTCATCCTTTACGGTATTACCGCTGCTGTTCAGGCTGTAAAAGATTCAGGCTGGGAGCCGCAGACTGAAGAAGACCGCTACCGCACTGGTGTGATGATAGGCTCGGGTATTGGGGGCCTGTCTGCAATTGCGGATACGGCCGTTTTGATTAAGGAAAAGGGCCCAAAACGGGTCTCGCCGTTTTTTATTCCCAGTGCTTTGATCAATTTGATCTCGGGGCAGGTTTCTATTCGTTTTGGTTATAAAGGGCCAAATCATGCGGTTGTGACCGCCTGTTCAACGGGGGCCCATGCCATCGGTGACGCGGCACGTTTGATCCAATGGGGCGACGCAGATGTGATGTTGGCGGGTGGGGCGGAAAGCCCTATTTCAGAAATTGGGATAGCGGGTTTTAATGCCTGCAAAGCCCTTTCGACAAAACGCGGTGACAATCCAAAGACGGCAAGCCGTCCCTATGACGTTGACCGTGATGGCTTTGTCATGGGCGAGGGGGCAGGAGTTGTTGTGTTAGAAGAATATGAACATGCCAAGGCGCGAGGCGCCAAAATTTATGCCGAAGTCTTGGGTTATGGTTTGACGGGCGACGGCTATCATATAACCGCCCCGGCTGAAGACGGTGATGGCGGTTATAGGTCTATGGCGATGGCGCTTAAGCGGGCGGGTTTGCAGCCCGACGATATTGATTATATTAATGCGCACGGCACCTCGACCATGGCGGACACGATCGAGCTTGGCGCGGTTGAGCGGCTTATGGGGGACGCGGCTGCGAAAGCGACCATGTCGTCAACCAAATCTAGTATTGGGCATCTTTTGGGGGCTGCTGGTGCGGTTGAGGCTATTTTTTGTGTTTTAGCCCTGCGAGACCAAATTGTACCGCCTACCATTAATCTTGACACGCTAGCTGTGGCGTCAAAGCTTGATTTGGCAGCCAATAAAGCGGTTAAGCGCGAAATTAACGTAGCTTTATCAAATTCATTTGGATTTGGCGGCACCAATGCGAGCCTTGTTTTAGGGCGTGTGACAGCGTGATGTTTCGATCTATAGCGTCGAATGCATTGACTTTATTCATTTTTGGGTTGGTCGGTTTGGCCGTCGGGCTGGCTTGGGTGCGCGATCAGTATGTCAGCCAAGGTCCACTTGAAAATCCTATCTGTGTGCGAGTTGAAAAGGGAATGCGCTTGGCGGCTGTCAGTGAAACGTTGTTGGCGCAGGGTGCTATTACCCATGGCCCTATTTTTCGCCTTAGCGCCGATTATGAGGGCAAGGCGCAGGAATTTAAATTCGGATCTTATTTGGTGCCTGCTGGTGCCTCGATGGGACAGATTAGCGATATTTTGACCCAAGGAGGTCAGTCGACGTGCGGGCGTGATGTGAATTATCGCATCAGCGTAAATGCGGTGCAAATTGTGATGCGTGAGTTAAATCCTTTGACCAATCGATATGAAGAGATTTTGTCCTTTGATCCTGTCACTGAAGTGGTGCCTGCGGCCTATTTAGAGGCGGCAGCTGAAAGTGATTTGCGTTGGCGAGTGACTTTGGCCGAAGGAGTGACCAGTTGGCAGGTCGTTGAAGGTTTAAAACGCGCTGATTTTCTAGAAGGGCCGATTGAAGCCATGCCAGCCGAAGGTAGCCTAGCCCCCGAAAGCTATGAACTTGAGCGCGCTACTACACGGATCAACCTGATCGAAAAAATGCAAAAACGCCAATCCGATATTTTAGGTGAGCTTTGGGCTGAACGTGCAGCGGATTTGCCTATCAACTCGCCCCAAGAGGCTTTGGTCTTAGCTTCGCTCATCGAAAAGGAAACTGGTCTTGCGGATGAACGCGGTAAGGTGGCGTCGGTATTTGTGAACCGTTTACAACAAGGCATGAAGCTACAAACTGATCCTGCAGTAATTTATGGGCTGACCCAAGGGATGGGGATTTTAGGGCGGGGTTTGCGCCAAAGTGAGTTGGAGCGCGACACGCCCTATAACACCTATGTCAATGCGGGTTTGCCGCCAACGCCGATTGCTAATCCTGGGCGCGTAAGTATTTCGGCGGCGCTTAATCCAGATCAGACACCCTATATTTTTTTTGTGGCCGACGGCAGCGGGGGTCATGCTTTTGGAGTGACCTTATCTGAACATAACGCAAATGTGGCCACTTGGCGCAAGCTTGAGGCGCAAAAAGCTGCTAAAAATTAGTGGGAAAGTGGCATTTCTGGGGTTTAATACTTATTAGTATCTTAACTTATTTATAGCCAAGTCTCTGATTATAAAAAGATTTTTATCTTGATTTTGTGGGTTTTTCCAAATAACATTTATCTCTTACCATAAGAAGTAGGCAGTCGCCTTTATTTTGTGGTGGAAGGATGCTGTCGCACCGTTTTACAAAATTAAAAGCTGCTGAACCAAGTCTTCGAACCACGCCTAAATTACGGCTTCAAATCTTTTTCTAAATAGATTACTTAATAAAAGGCGAGGTTAACAAGGATCATGAAGGGTTTTTTGAGGCTTTGCCTATAGAGGATAGGAATGCGAAATGGTCGAGCAAAAACTTAAAGTTTCAAGCATGGACCCCGTTTGGCTCCGTCTTTGCGAAGAGGCCCACCGTGCAATTGCGCGTGAGCCATTGCTGGGGGGGCTTATTCATTCAAGCTTGCTACATCACCCTACGATGGAGCGAGCGCTTTCTTACCGCTTTTCGATGAAGCTTGCCTCAAGTGAAATGTCAGAACAAATTTTACGCGAAATAGCAGATGAGGCCTTTAGCCGTGATCAAAATTTAGGACTTGCGGCGCGTGCAGATCTGGTTGCCGTTTTAGAACGAGATCCGGCTTGCCACTATTTGATGCAACCTATTTTGTTTTTCAAAGGTTATCAGGCTATTCAAGCTTATCGAATTGGCCACTGGCTTTGGAGTCAGGGACGTCATGATATTGCGTATTTTGTCCAAATGCGTGTCTCGGAAGCGTTTGGCGTTGATATACACCCAGCTGCACGCATCGGGCGCGGCACGATGATTGACCATGCCCATTCCATCGTGATTGGGGAAACCGCAATTGTGGGGGATAATGTGTCAATGTTACATTCGGTGACCTTGGGCGGTACGGGTAAGGCGGATGGGGATCGCCATCCTAAAATAGAAAATGGTGTCATGATAGGGGCTGGGGCGAAGGTCTTGGGCAATATCACTGTTGGGCACTGTTCTCGCATTGCGGCAGGCTCGGTCGTGTTGCAAGATGTACCACCTTGCTCAACTGTAGCAGGGGTACCTGCAAAGGTCATTGGTGAGGCGGGTTGTGCACAACCGTCTGTCATGATGGATCAATTGCTTTCGATAAACGGGTGAATAAAAGCCCCGTTTGGGGCTTTTATACTAGCATTGACATCGGATTTTCCAGATTATAGACGATGGCGCCTAAGAACTCAGCACCTAAAGCGCCATCGATCACACGGTGATCTACAGAAAGTGTCACAGACATAATTGTGGCTATTATAATTTGCCCGTTATGATCAACAACAGGTTTTTTTACGCCCGCACCTACCGCCAAAATAGCACCGTGGGGCGGATTTATTACGGCGTCAAAATTATCAACCCCCATCATCCCGAGATTAGAAATTGCGAAACTGCCTCCTTGATACTCATGAGGCGCAAGTTTGCGGTTTTTTGCCCTCCCAGCCAAGTCTTTCATTTCATCAGACAGGCTTGAAAGCGACTTCTTATCTGCATCACGCAAAACTGGTGTGAAAAGACCACCTTCTATGGCTACAGCTACCGCCACGTCCGAAGGTTTCAGTCGCAAAATACGGTCGCCCGCCCAAACCGCATTGGCATATGGTACTGTTTGCAGCGCGAGCGCACAGGCTTTAATGATGAAATCATTGACAGAAAGTTTTACGCCACGGGACATGAGCTGTTCATTCACACTGGCGCGTAATGCCATCAATGCATCAAGCTTTATGTCACGGCGCAAATAGAAATGCGGGATGGTTTGTTTTGCTTCTGTCAAACGTGCAGCGATTGTTTTGCGCATACCATCAAGGGGCACTTCAACAAAGTCGCGGTCACTGTAGATTTTCATCACGCTTGACACATCAGCACTGCGCGCCATGGTGGCTTCAGTTGGTACACTGACTGGGCGTTCTTGAGGTGTGCTTGCAGCAGTTGGGGCTTCGACATCAGCGCGAATGATGCGCCCATGAGGCCCAGAGCCTTTAATTTTGCCAATATCAAGGCCTTTTTGCAGTGCCAAACGCCGTGCCAGAGGCGATGCAAAGACCCGTGCCCCGCCGGTTGGCGTTGGGGCTGCAACGGTGGCAGGTACGGCAGCGGATACTTTGGCCGAAGTTTGAGTTTGCACCGTGGGGGCTGTTTCGGCTGGTTTTAAGGTGGGTTGGCTGTCGACTTCTTCGCCCTCTTCTAGCAAGATCGCAATTACTTGATTTATTTTAACGCCTGAGGTGCCCTCGGCCACCAAAAGGGCGCCCATGACACCCTCGTCAACGGCTTCAAATTCCATTGTTGCTTTGTCGGTCTCAATCTCGGCTAGAATTTGGCCCGACTTTACGCTGTCGCCTTCTTTGACAAGCCATTTTGCCACAGTCCCTTCTTCCATTGTTGGGGACAGCGCCGGCATCAAAATTTCAATCGCCATAATATCCTCCTAACGGTAGCAAACGGATTTAACCACTGCGACCACTTCATCGCTGGTTAAAAGCGCCAGTTTTTCTAGATTTGCGGCGTAAGGCATGGGCACATCCTTACCCGTACAATTGATCACCGGCGCGTCCAAATAATCGAAGGCGCGTTCCATGATCGTAGCACTCAGATGATTGCCAATCGAGCCTACGGGCCAACCCTCTTCCACAGTCACACAACGGTTCGTCTTGCGCACTGAGGCCAGAACCGTTTCGTAATCAATCGGGCGCAATGTACGTAGATCAATCACTTCAGCGCTGATCCCTTCGGCGGCCAATTTATCGGCAGCCTCAAGCGCGTAACCCATCCCAATTCCAAAGCTGACCAAAGTAACATCTTTACCTTCGCGCCAGATTTTGGCTTTGCCAAAAGGAATTGTGAAATTATCAAGCACCGGCACGTCAAAGCTACGCCCATAAAGAATTTCATTTTCCAAAAAGATCACAGGGTTTGGATCGCGAATAGCTTGTTTCAAAAGGCCTTTGGCATCTGCCGCACTATATGGCATGATCACTTTTAGGCCCGGTACTTGCGCATACCAAGCGGCATAATCTTGCGAGTGCTGCGCCCCAACGCGTGCCGCGGCACCATTGGCGCCACGAAACACAATTGGGCAGCCCATTTGTCCGCCCGACATATAAAGCGTTTTTGCGGCTGAATTGATAATGTGATCAATCGCTTGCATCGCAAAGTTAAATGTCATGAACTCGACAATCGGGTTCAGCCCTGCCATCGCAGCGCCAACCGCAATACCGGTGAAGCCATGTTCAGTAATAGGCGTATCAATCACCCGCTTTTCGCCGAACTCATCTAGCAAACCTTGACTGATCTTATAGGCGCCTTGATATTCGCCAACCTCTTCGCCCATCAAAAATACGTTCGGATTGGCGCGCATTTCTTCGGCCATTGCTTCTCGCAATGCTTCGCGCACGGTCATCGACTTCATTGGCGTTCCTTCGGGCCAATCTGGGCTATTATCAATTGTGGCAGAAATTGGCGCTGCGGTAGTTGCCGCCACGGTTGGTGCCGCGGCGGCGGCAACATTGGTTGCGGCTTGCGGCGCGCTTTTGGCTGTGGCCAAATCTTCACCCTCATCAAGCAAAAGTGCGATTGCGCTGTTGACTTTGATGCCTGCCGTGCCTTCTTCAACAAAAAGCTGGCCTATCACGCCCTCATCCACCGCTTCGAATTCCATCGTTGCTTTATCGGTTTCAATCTCTGCCAAAATCTGGCCTGATTTAACTGTATCGCCCACTTTAACCAACCATTTGGCCAAAGTGCCTTCTTCCATTGTTGGGGAAAGGGCGGGCATAAGAAGTTGCGTAGCCATGTTTATCTCCTTACGCGTAAATATTTGTCCAAAGCGCCTCTGATGCGGGCTCCGGGCTTTCTTTGGCAAATTCGGCGCTTTCGTTAACGATTGCCTTAATGTCGCGATCAATTACTTTCAGATCTTCGTCCGACGCCAGACCGCCTTGCATCAGCAGCTCGCGCACATGTTCGATTGCGTCTTTTTCATCGCGCATCTTTTGTACTTCTTCACGGCTGCGGTATTTTGCAGGGTCCGACATTGAGTGACCCCGATAGCGATAAGTCATCATTTCTAAAATGTAGGGCCCATCGCCAGCGCGGCATACGGCAACAGCTTTGGTGGCCGCAGCTTTTACCGCTAACACATCCATCCCATCAACCGCTTCGCCTTTAATACCGTAAGCCAAACCGCGTTCCCACATTGAGGGTGATTTTGTCGAACGTTTCATAGAAGTGCCCATTGCATATTGGTTGTTTTCAATTACAAAAATCACGGGCAACTTCCAAAGTTCTGCCATATTATAGGTTTCATAAACTTGGCCCTGGTTCGCCGCGCCATCACCAAAATAAGCAAACGTCACATTGTCATTGCCAAGATATTTATCTGCAAATGCCAGACCAGCGCCCAAAGGCACTTGCGCCCCCACAATCCCGTGACCGCCGTAGAAATGTTTTTCTTTTGAGAACATGTGCATTGAGCCGCCTTTACCTGCGGAATAACCGCCCGAGCGCCCAGTCAATTCGGCCATAACCCCTTTGGGGTCCATGCCGCAGGCCAACATATGGCCGTGATCGCGGTAGCTGGTGATCCGCTTGTCACCCTCTTTTGCTGCGGCCTCCAGCCCAACCACAACGGCCTCTTGTCCGATGTAAAGATGGCAAAATCCGCCGATCAATCCCATACCATAAAGCTGGCCGGCTTTTTCTTCAAAGCGACGGATTAATAACATTTCACGGTAATAATGCAAAAGCTCTTCTTTTGAGCTGTTTGAGGCGGCAGGTACTTTTTTCTGAGCCAAGGCGGGTTCTCCGTCATTTTGTAAAGTAGTTTAGCGTTAAACTACCTATATTATAACGGAAATAAAAGGGCGCGTATATCATTCTTTTTTGACGAAGGTTAAAAACTTCTGCCTTATTTAGAAGTGATAGGCCCATAGCGGGTTTAGCGGATGACTATCTCATCATAGCGTAGATAGCCCAAAACATCGCGCGCACGCTCATCCAGTAAGTCAAGATCAAGAAAACCATCTGACAGGCGCATGGTCAGATTTTCCAATTCCGCCAAATTGGCTTGCAACATGCCACGTTCTTGGTGAAGGGCCTTTAGCTCGGTCTCTATTTTTACTTTGCGAAAAACACCGTAATCGCCCTGCACCGCCGAATAAGCAAAGTAACAGCCCAGAAAAATCGCCAGACTGAACACGGTAATGCTGCCAAGGGCAGGGCCGGTGTGACTATCGCTCATACTTGCCTCATATGCCCTATGATTGAACACTTAGGACCATCATGTCATATGGCTTTTAATTTGTGAATCCCAAATCGACAGATGAGCGTAGAAATTATGCTTTTCCTTTATAGATATCAACAAGTTTTCCCAGCATCGCCAAAGCTTCGTGGCGGCTGCGTTGAAACGCGTTACGTCCAATGATCGACCCATTGCCCCCGCCATCACGAATGGCACGCGCATCATCATAAATACTGTCTTCGCCCTTTTTGGCCCCGCCTGAAAAGACCACAATGCGCCGCCCGTTAAAGCTGGCTTGCATCGCATGGCGCACACGTTCGGCTTGAGAAGCGATGCTGATCGCATTGTCTTCATAGGCTTTCTTGGCCTCGGGCAGCATTAAATGATCGGTTGAAAGTTTAATTTTAATGATGTGAGCGCCGAGAAGTGCTGCTATATGCGCGGAATAGGCGGCCACATCTATTGCGGTTTCGCCGTCTTTGGTGATGGCCTCACCGCGTGGATAGGACCAGATCACACTAGCAATGCCTTTGGCTGCGGCTTCTTGGCGCATCATGCTAATTTGTTCATACATATCCAAAGCCATATCGCTGCCCGGATAGATGGTAAACCCAATCGCCGAGGCGCCAAGCCGCAGCGCATCATCGACCGAGGCCGTAATGGCTTGATTTTTCCCAGCGGTCTCAGACATCAGCGAATTGGCGCTGTTCACTTTTAAAATGGTTGGGATTTGGCCTGCAAAAGTATCGGCCCCCGCCTCTAGCAGTCCCAATGGAGCTGCAAAAGCATTCAAACCCGCGTCTATGGCCAATTGATAATGATAATGCGGGTCATAGGCAGCGGGGTTGACCGCAAAACTGCGTGCAGGCCCATGTTCAAATCCTTGGTCCACCGGCAAGATAATAACCTTACCCGTACCACCCAAGCGCCCCTCCATCAAGATTCGTGCCAAATTGGCTTTGACGCCGGGCGTTTCGCCCTCGTAATGCGATAGGATTTTTTGAACTATTTTTGTCGCGCGCATAAAGGCCCCCTTGGCTACTTTTCAATAACATAGGGGGCCATAAAATAAGGTGCAATTCTGTTCGCGCTAACGGTTAGCGTAAACATGCTTCCTTGGGGCCTTAGCTCAAAAGCGCTGCCACGCCGGGCAGAGTTTTGCCTTCCATCCACTCTAGAAAGGCACCGCCTGCGGTGGAAATATAGGTGAAATGCGCTGCCGCCTTGGCTTTGTTGAGGGCCGCGACGGTATCGCCACCGCCCGCCACTGAAATCAGTGCGCCGCTTTGGGTCAGTTTGGCCGCAAAGGCCGCTGCGGCATTGGTCGCCATGTCAAAGGGCGAAATTTCAAAAGCTCCTAAGGGGCCGTTCCAAATCAGGGTCTTTGCCCCCTCAAACACCAAGGTCAGCGCCGCGACGGTTCTGGGCCCAGCATCTAAGATCATGGCATCCTTTGGGCAGCAGTCTGTGGGCAAAACCTCATGCAGTGCCCCAGCCTTAAAGGTGCGGGCCACCACAATATCAAGCGGTAAGTGGATAGTGCAGTCTGCCGCCTTGGCTTTGGCTAAAATATCGCGCGCAATCGAGGCCATATCATGTTCGGCAAGTGACTTTCCAACTTCGATCCCTTGGGCGACCAAAAACGTATTCGCCATGCCGCCGCCGATCACCAAGTGGTCAACACGTCTCACCAAATTGCCCAAAAGATCAATTTTTGTAGAGACTTTCGCTCCCCCAACGACTGCCACTACGGGCCGCATCGGCGTACCAAGGGCCAGATCCAGCGCCTTAAGCTCCGCCGCCATCAAACGCCCTGCAGCGTTTGGCAAAAGCCGCGCAATTGCCTCGGTCGAGCCATGCGCCCGATGTGCGGCCGAAAACGCGTCATTCACATAAATATCGCCCAATTTTCCAAGCTCAGCAGCAAAAGCAGGATCGTTTTCCTCTTCGCCCTTGTGAAAACGGGTGTTTTCCAGCAACAAAACCTCACCGCTTTGCAGCTTTTGCACAGCGTCTTGCGCGATCGGACCAACACAATCAGCCGCGAAAACCACCTTAACATGCAAGGCAGTTGTGAGTGACGGCAAAAGCTGGCTTAGGCTCATGCTGGGAACCACCTTGCCCTTGGGACGATCAAAATGCGCTAACAAAATAGGTTTGCCACCTCTTGCCAAAATATCGCGCACCGTGGGCACAATTTTTTCAATGCGCGTGGCATCCGTTACTAAGCCATTTTTAACGGGCACATTGATATCAACCCGCACCAAAATGTTTTTACCCGCAAGATCCAAGTCGTCTAATGTGTTCCAAGCCATTGATAGCTCCTTTTGAGTTTCTTCTCTTGATTACACTATTTGGTCAAGTCTTTTGCCATTTGCTCTTTTAATTTTTGATCACACATCTTACTTTACACCCATTAACAGGAGAAGATTATGGCTGATATCAAAGATCCCGAAAACACAATCATTATGACCTTGAAGCATGGCGAGGTTGTCATTTCACTTTTGTCCGACGTCGCCCCCCAACATTGTGCGCGTATGAAAGAGTTGGTGCGTGCGGGTGCTTATGACAATGTGGTATTTCACCGCGTGATTGATGGGTTCATGGCCCAAACGGGCGATGTGGAAAACGGCAATTTGACCAAGGATTTCAACTTGGGTCGTGCGGGCACGGGCGGATCTGATTTACCCGATTTGCCTGCCGAATTTTCCAAAATGCCCCATTGCCGCGGCTCGTTAGGGGCGGCGCGCTCATCCAGTCCAAACTCAGCGAACAGTCAATTTTTCTTGAGTTTTAAAGATAATGACTTTCTAAACGGCCAGTATACCGTTTATGGGCAAGTGGTGTCTGGTATGGAATTCGTTGACAAAATCAAACGCGGTGAGCCTGCGGCTGAACCCGATGTGATGATTTCGGTCAAGGTTGCGGCCGATGTTGCATAAAGTACTATTTTTATATGGTTTTTTAGCTTTAGCAGCCCCTCTTCACGCGCAAGCGACAAGTGACGTCGTTGACGGGCCTGGCCCCAATTTGGTGATCACCGTGGGTGGGGCCACAACAGGGCAGATTGTCATCGATCTTTTTCCCGAGGTCGCGCCAAACCATGTAGCCCAAGTCACCACCCTTGCCAAACAAGGGGTCTATGATGGGGTGGTATTTCACCGTGTGATAGCAGGTTTTATGGCGCAAACGGGTGACGTGGCTTACGGTAAACATGGCAGCAATGTGGCGATGGCCGGTCGTGGCGCGTCCGAGCTGCCCGACATAGCGGCCGAGTTTTCTGACCAATCGTTTGAGCGGGGTGTGCTGGGCATGGCGCGCTCAAGCGATCCAAACTCAGCCAATAGCCAGTTTTTCATAATGTTTGACGCAGCGCCCCATCTAGATGGGCAATACACTGTTTTTGGGCGGGTCATCTCTGGGATGGAAGTGGTTGATGCGATCAAAAAAGGTGCGGGATCGAGCGGCGCTGTTGAAAATCCTGACTACATGGAAAGCGTGACCATCGCCGAATAGGAAAAAAGTACTAAAAATTAAATATTTGGGGCTTTTTTATCTAATTTATAGCCTGCTCGGCCCCAATCATCGCATGGCGTTTGCGCCCTGCGGTCAGCTTAAGCGGGCTTGCAAGATTTTGGGCCGAAAACAACTGCTTAGGGTCGGTGATTACCAGATCATTGATGCGCGCGCCACCTTCCAAGATCAGACGTTTAGCCTCTTTTCCTGATTTCGATAAATTGGCGCGCACGAACAGCTGAGCCGCCGAGATCGGCTCGCCCAACTCGGCGAGGCCGATCATAAAGCTGGGTAAATCCTCACCCGTGCCGCCTTTTTCAAAGACGTCGCGCGCGGTGGCTTCGGCCGCAGCGGCGGCCTCGACCCCGTGCAAAAGTCGCGTCACCTCATTGGCCAAAGTAATTTTGGCCTGGTTGATTTCTGACCCCTGAAGTGCGCCAAGACGAGTGCATTCATCCAGCGACGTTTCCGTGTAAAGTTTCAAAAACCGCCCCACATCCGCATCGGTCGTGTTGCGCCAAAACTGCCAAAATTCATAAGGCGACAGCATATCACTGTTCAGCCACACGGCGCCATTTTGGCTTTTGCCCATTTTCTTACCGTCTGAGGTGGTCAAAAGCGGCGAGGTCAAACCGTAAATCTGTCCATCCAAAACCCGCCGCGTCAGATCAATACCATTCACGATATTGCCCCATTGATCCGAACCGCCCATCTGCAACAAGCACCCGTAGCGGCGGTGCAGTTCCAAAAAGTCATAGGCCTGCAGAATCATATAGTTAAATTCAAGAAACGATAGGCTTTGCTCACGATCAAGCCGCGATTTAACCGATTCAAACGACAACATCCGATTGATCGAAAAATGCCGCCCAATATCACGTAAAAAGTCCAAATAATTCAGCTGATCCAGCCATTCGGCATTGTTCACCATCACCGCATCTTGCGCGCCGTCGCCAAACTGCACGTAATTGGTGAAAACCTGTTTAATGCCGGCGATATTATCGTCAATTTGCGAGGCGCTAAGCAGCGGGCGCTCATCGGCGCGAAAGCTGGGGTCGCCCACTTTGGTGGTGCCGCCGCCCATCAAGACGATCGGTTTGTGACCGGTCTTTTGCATCCAGCGCAGCATCATGATCTGGATCAACGACCCCACATGCAAAGATTTTGCCGTGGCGTCAAAGCCAATATAGGCGGGAACCACACCTGCCAACATCGCCTCATCAAGGCCTTGATAATCTGTGCAGTCGGCTAGAAAGCCGCGTTCGATCATCACGCGCATAAATTCAGATTTTGGATGGTAGGTCATGGGATTCTCGTGTCTAAAGGTCAAAGCCGATATATCGGCCTTGTGCGTAAAGGGAAAGCCTATGTTACCACAAAAGCCGATTTGGTCACTTGGAATGATGTCGGGCACCTCAGTTGATGGGGTGGATGCGGCGATGTTGCACACGGACGGGATTCAAATCTACGGGTTTGGCCCTGTGGCCTATCGCCCCTATAGCGCTCCCGAGCAAGCGCTTTTGCGTAGCGGCTTTGGCCAGTGGCACGGGGCTGAAAGGGTCGATCAGATTGCAACCTTGGTCGAGAGCACGCATCACAGTCTTGCCAAAGACTTTGAAGGCGTTGATTTGGTTGGTTTTCACGGCCAAACTTTGGCGCATGAACCCGCGGCGGGCAAGACCCATCAGGCGGGCTCGGGCGCGCGGTTGGCCCAGGCCCTTGGCTTGGCCGTTGCTTGGGATTTTCGCAGCGAAGATGTGGCCATGGGCGGGCAGGGCGCGCCTTTGGTGCCGTTTTTTCATCATGCTTTGGCGCGGTGGGCAGGGCTTGATCGGCCCGTTGCCTTTTTGAATTTGGGCGGTGTTGGCAATATTACATGGATTGATCCCAGCCAAGAAGATCCCAGCGCTTTGGCCGCCTGTTTGGCCTTTGATACCGGGCCCGCAAATGCGCCGATCAATGATTTTGTGGCCCACAAATTCGACCAACCCTATGACAAAGACGGCGCAATCGCCGCCCAAGGGCAGGCAAACCTGCCCTTAATTAAGGCGTTTCTCTCTGTGTCATATTTCTTAAAAAAACCGCCTAAATCATTAGATAGAAATGAATTTTCAAGTTTGTTTTCTGATATTTTGGCGCTTGACCCTTTGGATGCCGCCGCGACCCTTACCAAACTAGCGGCGGAGGCGGTCGTGCAGAGCTTTTTACATTTTCCAAGCCCCGTCAGCGCACTTTATGTGGCGGGGGGAGGGCGTCATAATCAGGTGATGATGCGTGCGATTGAGGCAGGACTTCAGGTGCCAGTCTTCAAGGTCGAAGAGCTTGGACTTAACGGAGATATGTTAGAAGCCCAAGCCTTTGCCTATCTGGCGGCGCGTGTACTTTATGGCTTGCCTTTGTCTGGACCGATGACCACAGGCGTGCCAAGGGCGGTAAAAGGCGGCCTTATCAGCCGCCCTTAAGATTATGCGCGTAAAATGCTGCGTCCTGCATATTCTGCAACGGCGCCCAACATTTCTTCTATACGGATAAGTTGGTTATATTTGGCCAAACGGTCCGACCGCGCTAATGAGCCTGTTTTGATCTGCCCACAATTCGTCGCCACGGCCAAATCAGCAATGGTGCTGTCTTCCGTTTCGCCAGAGCGGTGCGACATCACATTCGTATAACGCGCGCGGTGCGCCATATCTACTGCGGCCAACGTTTCAGTCAACGTGCCGATTTGATTGACCTTGACTAACATAGAGTTTGCGCAACCTTGTTTTATGCCTTGGAGCAAACGCTCGGGGTTAGTGACAAACAGATCATCGCCCACCAGCTGCACTTTATTGCCCAACCGTTCGGTCAGCGCGCGCCAGCCAGCCCAGTCATCTTCCGCCATTCCATCTTCAATCGAGATAATAGGATAATCCGCCACCAAAGCGGCCAAATATTCTACATTTTCGTATGATGTCAGAGACTTTCCTTCGCCCTTCATTTCATATTTTCCACCGCGGAAATATTCCGTCGAGGCGCAGTCGAGTGCCAGATAAATATCTTCCCCCGGACGGTAGCCCGCTTTTTCAATCGATTTCAAAATAAAATCCAAAGCCACGCGCGTCGAAGATAGGTTTGGCGCAAAGCCACCCTCATCGCCGATACCCGTTGACAGGCCGGAATTTGACAGTTCTTTTTTCAAAGTGTGAAACACTTCTGAGCCCATCCGCACAGCTTCGCGGATATTTTCAGCCGCTACGGGCATGATCATAAACTCTTGAATATCGATCGGATTGTCCGCATGCTCACCGCCATTGATGATGTTCATCATCGGCACAGGCAAAACCCGCGCCGATGTGCCTCCTACATAACGATAAAGCGGCTGCCCAGAGACATCGGCTGCGGCTTTGGCTACCGCTAAGGAAACCCCCAAAATAGCATTGGCGCCCAAGCGGCCCTTGTTGGAGGTGCCGTCTAGCTCGATCATAGTGCGGTCAATGCCGACCTGTTCGGTTGCATCAAAACCAATAATTTCTTCGGCGATTTCTCCGTTGACGGCGGCAACTGCGTCTAGCACGCCTTTGCCCATATAGCGCGCCTTGTCTCCGTCGCGACGCTCAACCGCTTCATGAGCGCCAGTAGATGCACCTGATGGTACGGCTGCGCGGCCAAAGGCACCGCTTTCGAGTGTCACATCTACTTCGATGGTGGGATTGCCGCGGCTGTCAAGGATCTCGCGGGCGTGAATGTCGATAATGGTGCTCATCAGAAGCCTCCTAAAGGGTCGTGCTCTCGTGGGTCGTTTAACTTTATTTCGTGAGTTTGGCTAGAGCTTTGGCTTTTACTTGGCGTTCGCGCCAAAAACTATAGATCCCTGACGAAATAATCAGCGCTGCTCCGCTATAAGTGGCGGCGTCGGGGCGCTCTGAAAAAACTCCAATACCGATAATCAACGCGAAAACCAAGCGGACATAGCGAAAAGGCGCAATGGCAGATATTTCGCCCAATCGCATGGCCGCAGTAATGCCCCAATAGCCAAAGATCGCACAAAATGACGCCCCCGCTAACCAAACCATTGTCTGATTTGTGGGCATGATCCAAGCGCCCTGCACGCTGGCCATAAGCGCACCTAAAAGCCCTACCACCAAAAAGCCCCAAGCTGCCAGCTGCGCATTGGTGATGCCCACAGGCAAGCGCCGCGTCGCCAAGTCACGCCCCGAAAGGCCAATAACCGCCATAACCGCCCAGAGGGATTTTGGATCAAATCCCTCAAGCCCAGGGCGAATAATGATCATAACCCCGCAAAATCCAACCGAAATAGCCACCCAGCGCCGCCAGCGGACCTTTTCCCCCAAGAAAAGCGCAGCCCCCAAGGTAACGACCAAAGGGGTGGCTTGAAAAATCGCTGTAGCCGAGATCAGAGGGGTCTGAGTGATAGCTGTCACAAAGCCCAAAGTGCCCAGCATTTCAAAGAAATTGCGTGTCAAAACCCCTTTATGAAAGATGGTGCTATCAAACATGGTTTTACCCTGATAACGCGCCATAATTTCAAAGATTGGCACAGCAACCAGCGTTAATATTGCCAAAATCTGGCCCGTTGACATTGCACGAGCAGCTTGCTTGATGAACATATCCTCAATTGCGAAAAAGCCCATCGCGGCGATCATAATGCTAATGCCGCGGATATTGTCCATCTTTAACTTTTGTTGCGTTTGTTTAGCGGCACGCCGAAAAGCTCAAGCCGGTGATCCACCAAACGATAGCCCAGTTTGGCGGCGATGCGCTCTTGCAAGGCTTCGATTTCTGGATCAATAAATTCGATAACTTCGCCTGTATTTACATCAATCATGTGATCATGGTGGTCGCGTTCCGCATCTTCATAGCGCGCGCGCCCGTCACCAAATTCAAGTCTATCTAAAATGCCGGATTCTTCAAACAGTTTCACCGTCCGGTAAATAGTTGCAATCGAGACGCGCGGATCGATAAGTACGGCGCGGGCATAAAGTTGTTCGACATCGGGGTGATCATCTGCAGCCCCAATCACACGCGCAATAATGCGTCGTTGTTCGGTCATGCGTAGGCCTTTAGCCTCGCAGCGGTGAATGATGTCATCTGTCATAGCGCGCCTCTGGATCTGTTTTGAACTCTTACGACAATAGTGTGCGGTGATCTAGTCATAACTAAGGCTTGGGGGGAGGGTGGGACAATTGCACGAATCGAAATCCCCATGCTGGCCGCTTTAAAAAATGTATCTAGGTCAAGGAAATTTTGTGACAAAATTTTAAAAAAATGAATTGAAATTAACAACTAACTACGACAGGTTGTCTGAGTAATACTACGGAACACTAAATGTAGTGTGTAATTGGGTTGTTCATTTGCTGAAATTATTGGGTTTTTGCGCCGTTTGTGCAGAATCATCAAAGCGAATGATGGGCGTTTGCGTACTGTTGCGGAAAATTTAATAGGACAAAGTCCAAACTAAAAGACGGAGACGGGGCAAATGAAAATCGAGCGCAAGTTCACTACTGAAACGACCGGCGCGTACGGTGCAATTGAGTTTACAAAGACCATTTCTGAAATTCGTAATCCCGATGGAAAAATCGTTTTTAGAAATGATGCAGTTGAAGTGCCGAGCAGCTGGAGCCAAGTGGCCTCGGATGTTCTTGCACAAAAATATTTCCGTAAAGCTGGCATTCCTGCGATTTTAAAACCTGTCAAAGAAAAGGGAGTGCCTGAATTTTTGCATCGCTCGGTGCCTGATCTGCTGGCCTTGAAAAAACTTCCCGAAGACCAGCAGTTCACGGGCGAAACCTCAGCCAAGCAAGTGTTTGATCGTTTGGCGGGCGCTTGGTGCTACTGGGGCTGGAAGGGGGGTTATTTCTCGACCGAAGGGAACGCGCGCGCCTATTATGATGAAATGCGCTTCATGCTGGCGCGCCAAATGGCCGCCCCAAACTCGCCCCAATGGTTTAATACGGGCCTACATTGGGCTTATGGTATCGATGGACCAGGTCAAGGCCATTTTTATGTCGATCATGTCTCGGGCGAGCTTACGAAATCAACTTCCGCCTATGAACATCCGCAGCCACACGCCTGTTTTATACAATCGGTTAAAGATGATTTGGTCGGCGATGGCGGCATCATGGATCTTTGGGTGCGTGAAGCGCGTTTGTTCAAATATGGCTCGGGTACCGGCACTAACTTTTCCTCATTGCGCGGCGATGGTGAAAAACTATCGGGCGGGGGTAAATCTTCGGGCTTGATGGGTTTTTTGAAAATTGGAGATCGGGCCGCAGGCGCGATCAAGTCTGGTGGCACCACACGGCGTGCTGCAAAAATGGTGATTTGTGATATGGATCACCCCGATGTCGAAGCGTTTATCAATTGGAAAGTGATTGAAGAGCAAAAAGTCGCCTCACTTGTGGCGGGCTCAAAAATCCACGAAGTCAAACTAAATGAGATTTTTACCGCCATTGGCGGTTGGGATGGATCAATGGCAGATGCCACTGATCCGGCTAAGAATGACACTCTTAAAGTTGCCATTCGCAGCGCTAAAAAAGCAATGATCCCCGAAACCTATATCAATAGGGTCTTGCAATATGCGCGTCAGGGCTTTGCCTCGATCGAATTTCCAACCTATGATACAGATTGGGATTCTGAAGCCTATATTTCGGTTTCGGGCCAAAACTCCAACAATTCTGTGCGGGTCACGGATGCGTTCTTGCAAGCGGTCAAAGCGGATACGGACTGGGCGCTTATTAGGCGCACCGACGGGAAAGTGGCCAAAACCATTAAAGCCAAAGAACTTTGGGACCAAGTGGGTCACGCGGCTTGGGCTTGCGCCGATCCTGGCATCCAGTTTCACGACACGGTCAACGCTTGGCATACTTGCCCCGAAGATGGCCAGATTCGCGCGTCGAACCCTTGTTCAGAATATATGTTCTTGGATGACACGGCCTGCAACTTGGCCTCGATGAACCTGTTGACCTTTTATAAGGGTGGAAAATTCGACTCTGAGGCCTATATGCACGCCACGCGTCTTTGGACCATCACCCTGGAAATTTCGGTAATGATGGCGCAGTTTCCCTCGCAAGAGATAGCGAAACTGTCTTATGAGTTCCGCACCCTTGGCTTGGGCTTTGCCAATATTGGTGGCCTGTTGATGAACATGGGCTTTGGCTACGATTCCGCCGAAGGGCGCGCCATGTGTGGCGCTCTGACCGCGCTGATGACGGGCGTTTCTTACGCAACTTCGGCCGAGATGGCGTCGGAATTGGGGGCCTTTGCAGGCTATGAGCGCAATGCCCAACATATGCTGCGCGTCATTCGAAATCACCGCGCTGCTGCCTATTCAAAAACTAGTTACGAGGGGTTGAACGTGGGCCCAGTGCCGCTTGACGTGGCCAACTGCCCTGACCCTTTATTGGTCGATCTGGCGCGCACCGCATGGGACATAGCCCTGAGCTTGGGTGAAGCAAACGGCTTTCGCAATGCCCAAACCACAGTTATTGCGCCCACTGGCACAATCGGTCTGGTGATGGACTGTGACACAACAGGCATTGAACCTGATTTTGCCTTGGTCAAATTCAAGAAACTTGCAGGTGGTGGTTACTTTAAAATCATCAACCAATCCGTGCCGGCGGCATTAACAAAATTAGGCTATCCTTCAAACAAAGTGGCCGAGATTGTGGCATATGCAGTGGGCCATGGCACGCTTAGCAATTGCCCCGCGATCAATCATGCCTCACTTTTAGGTCATGGGTTTGGCGTGCGTGAATTTGAGAAAATTGACGGCGCGCTGGCTGCGGCCTTTGATATTCGCTTTGTGTTCAACCAATGGACCTTGGGCGAAGATTTCTGCAAAGGCGCTTTGGGCATTCCTGCCGAAAAACTGGTCGATCCAACTTTTGACCTTTTGCGCCATTTGGGCTATTCAAAAGCCGATATTGACGCGGCTAATGATCATGTATGCGGTACCATGACGCTTGAGGGTGCGCCGTATCTGACAACCGAACATTATTCGATTTTCGACTGCGCCAACCCCTGCGGCAAAAAAGGCAAACGCTATTTGTCGGTTGAAAGCCATATCTACATGATGGCGGCTGCGCAGTCCTTTATCTCGGGCGCTATTTCTAAAACAATCAACATGCCAAACTCGGCCTCGATCGAGGAAACCCTTGCAGCTTACGAGTTGTCGCACTCGCTTGGTATTAAAGCCAATGCGCTTTACCGTGACGGCTCGAAACTCAGCCAGCCTTTGGCCTCGGCGCTTGTTGAAGATGATGAAGAGGCAGAAGAAATTCTGGCCAACGGATCACAACAAGAAAAAGCCATCGTCTTGGCTGAAAAAGTGATCGAGAAAATTATCATAAAAGAAATCGTGCGCTCGAACCGTGAAAAACTGCCTGAGCGGCGAAAAGGCTATACGCAAAAAGCGGTGGTTGGTGGTCATAAGGTATATTTGCGTACTGGCGAATATAAAGATGGCGCCTTAGGCGAGATTTTCATTGATATGCATAAAGAGGGCGCAGGCTTTCGGGCTATGATGAACAATTTTGCCATCGCCATTTCGGTGGGCTTGCAATATGGCGTGCCGTTGGAAGAATTTGTTGATGCCTTTACCTTCACCAAATTTGAACCTGCGGGTATGGTTCAGGGAAACGAAACGATCAAAAGTGCGACCTCAATTCTGGATTATATATTCCGTGAATTGGCCGTCTCTTATCTGGATCGCACTGATTTGGCCCATGTGCAGCCTCAAGGTTCAAGTTTTGACGATTTGGGCGGCGGCGTGAAAGAGGGGCAAAAGAACATCTCTCAAGTCTCAGAAAATGCAGCTACAAGGTCGTTGGAAGTGCTTAAGCAAATCAGCTCAACAGGCTATTTACGCAAACGCCTTCCACAAGAGCTAGTTGTCTTACAAGGAGGTATGAAGGCGCAAACTGGCACTTATGATGCGGTCGCAACCCTAAACGGTATGAGCCCAAGTGCTGCAGCAGTGGCAACCACAGGGTTTGTCAACTCAACAGCGCCAACCACTGTGACCTCGGGTGCCGTTTCGATGGACGCCCGCTCAAAGGCCAAAATGCAAGGGTATGAGGGCGAATCTTGTGGGGAATGTGGCAATTATACCTTGGTGCGAAATGGCACTTGTATGAAATGCAATACCTGCGGTGGCACATCGGGCTGCAGCTAAGCCCTAAACAAAGGCCAGATGGGTTCATCTGGCCTTTTCCTTTTGACACTAAAGGCTATTATGTCGAGCCCCTATGCCGTTTTTGGAAATCCAATAAGCCAATCGAAATCCCCACTTATTCATGCGACTTTTGCGGATGAGCTGGGCATTGATGCGCCCTATGAGGCAATATTGGCCCCCGAAGGCGGTTTTAACGCCGCCTTGCACGCGTTTATCGTGGGTGGCGGGCGTGGATGCAATATAACCGCCCCATTTAAAATTGATGCGTTCAACGGCGCCACCCAAGTGATGACACGCGCCAAAACGGCAGGGGCGGCTAATGTGCTTAGCCTGCAGGCTGGTCAAATCATTGCTGATAATGTTGACGGCGTGGGGCTTGTGGCCGATATCACCCAAAACCTAGGCTTGGCGCTGTTAGGCGCTCGGATCTTGGTTATAGGGGCTGGTGGGGCTGCGCGTGGTGTGCTTTTGCCCTTGCTGGAGGCAAGGCCCGCCCAAATAACATTGGCCAACCGGACGCTAATTCGTGCACAAGCGGTGGCTGCATGCATGGCTTCTTATGGCGCCGTGCAACCCCAGAGTTTTGAAACCTTGCAGGGTGGCTATGACGTGATCATTAACGCAACCAGTGGCGCTTTGCACGGTGCAGGGCTTGATATTGGGCCGCAGGTATTTGAAAAGACGGGCCTGGCCTATGATATGACCTATGGCAAAGGCCTAACCCCATTTTTGCAGCTGGCAAAACAGGGCGGGGCGCGGCATTTGGCTGACGGTGTCGGCATGTTGGTTGAGCAGGCCGCCGAAAGCTGCCTGATCTGGCACGGCAAGCGCCCCAGTACCGCCGCCTTAATAGCCCGGTTAACGGTGCCTTTCCACTAAATCTGTAAAACAGGGTATGAAACGAAGAAACCCTACACTCGATTAGAGTGCAGGGTTTCTGCGGTATTGGTGCCCGAGGCGAGACTCGAACTCGCAAGCCTTGCGGCGGAGGATTTTGAATCCTCTGCGTCTACCATTCCGCCACTCGGGCCTTTAGGTTTTCACCATTGCTGCTGATTAGCAGGAGTCTTTTGTGACGTCTAGTGCGATTTCTAAAAATCACGAGGGCAATTGCAAATTTTTGATCCCGAGTCTCGAGCTTGTCGCAGCCCATTAGGCTTGGGGCAGGTTGGTGAAACACACCCTCTCGTTATGGTAGGTTACTATAGTGAAAACTCCTAAAAAAGGTACATCTTTAAGGCGAGATTGCGTCCTTTTCTGCGGTGTAACTCTGTGAATTAAGGCCAAATAAAGACTTTAGGCTTTTGAGAATATTTAATATTATTTAGTTATAAATGCGTACACTTATCTTACAGCAATAATTATTGCTCACAGTAAAAAAGAGGTAACAGGAAATATAGTTACGGTTGTTTGACCTCAGTATGTATTTTGTAATGCCTTTGGCAAAGCAAAGGGGTTTTCTAGGCGCTTTATTTGTTTGTGAGAGCTGTTTTTAAAGGGTGTGATTTGATGTTATGTAAGAAGGTGCGCGCCTATAGGGGCACCCTCTGCAATCATTTAACCGCGCATTCTTGTGCCATCGGCGTCAAATAACGGGGTGGTGAGCCTGCGCGCCGCACATTTTTCGCCTAATACTTCAATTTCAAAGGCGCCGCTTGTCTCGGCTAGATCGGCTGGCAAAAAGCCGATGGCAATTGATTTTTTCGCAAAATGGGAGTAGCCACCAGATGTGCAATATCCCACCACCTTATCGGCACTGAAAATAGGCTCCCATGCCACGACATCTGCATCTTTGGCCACGACCTCAAAGGCGCAGAGGCGTCGTTTTAGCCCAAGTTCACGCTCGCCCATCGCGGCGGCTTTGCCTATCCAATCACTGGGCTTGTTATAGCGGATAAAACGGTCAAGACCGGTTTCCAATGGCGTATAATCAGGCGTGAATTCGCGCCCCCAAGAGCCAAAGAACTTATCGAGCCGGAGCGACATCATAGCGCGCATCCCAAAGGGCCGCAGGCCCAGATCCTCGCCAGCTTTGTCTAGCACATCCCACAAATGGCGCACCGACATATGGTCGCAGTAAATTTCAAAACCCAAATCGCCCGTATAGCTGACGCGTTGCACCAGACATTTGGCCATGCCAACGGTCATTGGACGCACATCCATAAATTTAAATGCCTGCGCCGAGACGTCGGCCAGCGTCACACGCTCTAACAGTTGGCGCGCATTAGGCCCTGCGATCTGAAAGCCTGTGCGCTGATCCGAAATATTCTCGACACAAATGCCATCTTCTATATTCTGTTTAAACCAACGGCTGTGCCAGGCCTGCGCGCCGTAGCTGGCGGTCAGTTGGAACTCTTGCTCGGACAGGCACGAGACGGTGAAATCACCTATCAGCTTGCCTTGATGCGACAGCATCGGCGTCAAAGACAGGCGTCTCTCCGCAGGGATAAGCCCTGCCATGATCCGGTCGAGCCAAGCCCGTGCTTTGGGTCCTGTGACCCGGTATTTACCGAAATTCTGCACCTCATTAATCCCAACATCGTCGCGCACGGCCATCACCTCTTGTCGGGTGGCCTCAAACGCGTTTGAGCGGCGAAAGCTTGGCGTTTCATAAAGCGGTTCATCCGGCAAAGCGTGGTAATTGACCACCTCTAGCCCATATTGCTGACCCCAAACCGCGCGCTTCGCGTTGAAAACATCATACATGGGGGTGGTCCGGAAGGGCCGCCCGGCTGGCTTTTCCTCATTAGGAAAGGCCACGCTAAAGCGGGTTTGGTAATTCTCGATGACTTTGGGCAGGCTATAACCCGGGGTCGTCCAATCTCCAAAGCGCGCAACATCAAAGCCGCGCGGATCGCGTTCAACTTCGCCTTCAATCATCCACTGTGCCAGCGCAAGACCCATGCCCCCCCCTTGGCTAAAGCCCGCCATCACTGCACAAGCGGACCAATAGTTGCGCAAGCCCGGCACTGGTCCCATCAAAGGGTTTCCATCAGGCGCAAAGGTAAACGGGCCATGGATCACACGTTTTATTCCTGCCCGCTCAAGCGCGGGAAAGCGACGGTAGGCAAATTCAACCGAATCTGCAATTTTGTCGAATTCTTCTGTGAACAGCTCTTGGCCAAAGGTCCAGGGCGTGCCCTCAATTGCCCATGCTTTACAGGACTTTTCGTAAAAACCAATGCAAAACCCACGGCCTTCTTGGCGCAAATAGCTTTCGCCGCCCGGATCCATAACATGGGGAAATTCTTTGGATCTGGTAACTAGTTCGGGAATATCATCAGTGACCAAATATTGGTGCGCCATTGGGAAAAGCGGCAGATAGACACCCGCCATCGCACCCACTTCGCGCGCCCAAAGCCCTGCAGCATTGACCAGATGTTCGGCAATGACCGTACCCTTGTCCGTCACTACTTCCCACGAGCCATCATGGCGCGGGTTTGTTTCTAAAACCCGCGTATGAGTGACAATTTCAGCCCCCCCCATGCGCGCAGCCTTAGCATAGGCATGGGTGGTGCCCGACGGGTCAAGATGTCCATCTAGCGGATCATAGAGTGCGCCTAAAATTCCTTTTGTATTTACCAGACCGTCGGTCATCTGATCCACTTCAGCTGGGGTCAAGATGTCCGTATCCAGGCCCATATAGCGATGTTTCGCACGCTCTGCCTTGAGCATATCAAAACGATCTTGATTGTCAGCAAGGGTTAGGCCGCCCACATGGTGCAAACCACAAGACATGCCTGTTAGGGCCTCAAGTTCTTTGTAAAGACGGATAGTATACCCTTGCAAGGCGGCCATATTAGTGTCGCCGTTCAGAGTGTGAAAGCCGCCCGCGGCATGCCATGTTGAGCCGCTGGTCAGCTCTGACCGCTCAATCAACATGACATCAGGCCAGCCTAATTTCGTCAGGTGATAAAGGACCGAACAGCCAACCACACCCCCACCAATGACCACAACCCGCGCATGAGATTTCACGATAATACTCCTTTGTTTGGAGAGATATTGCCGCGACAGGTGTTTGTAATCATATAATTTTGCGACAAAATATGTCGCAAACTGTCGGCTGTTTTGTTGGGGTGGTGATCTTGCTATTTCTCGGGGATCAAGCCCTTGGGGCTAAAGCGTAGGACAAGCAGCAAAATCACGCCTAAGGTGAGAAGTCGGGTATGGGCGGCGGCATCTTGCAGATGGTCTTTAAGCGGTCCATCCATCATCTGACCTGTCAGCGCCATCATTATATTTGGCCCGAGGCTTTCTACTATCAACCACAGCCAACCGATCAAAAGTCCGCCCAAAAGCGCCCCCCAATTATTACCAGAGCCGCCTACAATCACCATCACCCAAACTAAAAATGTGTATCGCAGCGGATTATAGGTGCCAGGGGTCAATTGCCCATCCATCGTGGTCATCATCGCACCCGCAACCCCCACCACGGCCGAACCGATGACGAAGATTTGTAAATGGCGGCCCGTGACATTTTTACCCATGGCTGAGGCCGAAACCTCATTATCACGAATAGCGCGGATCATGCGCCCCCAAGGCGAATTAAGCGCGCGCTCGGACAAAAAGATCACCAGCGTCAAAACCGCAACAAACAGGCCCGCATAACAAAGTTTAACAATAATCGACGATCCTATCACAGGATCAAATCCCAAACGATCTGCCCAAGTAAGGAACAAAGGATCCGCTTGGAAATCAACCTCATATGGCACGGGGCGGGGGAGCGATATCACGTTTTTTACCCCCCGTGCCAGCCAATCTTCGTTTTTCATAACCGAGATGATAATTTCGGCAATCCCTAAGGTGGCAATCGCCAAATAGTCAGAGCGTAAGCCCAAAGCCGTTTTGGCAATGGCCCAAGCCACCACCGCCGCCAAAAGACCGCCCGCAGGCCAAGCCACTAGCGTGGGCAGCCCAAGCCCGCCCAGATTGCCCGAGGTGGCGGGGTTTACCGACTCGACCAAGGCCACGGGCCCGTCAAAGGCGGCACGAAAGAGGAAAAAGCCACCCCCCAAAATCACAATCATCGCCCAAGTGCGTTTGCGTCCTGCCGGCAGTTTTTTATAGGCTATGATAGACAGACTGATGATGGAAACACCCAAAATCAAAGCGGCTAAAACACCCGGCCCGCCAGCGCGCCAAGCATCGGGAACCGGCTCGGATGAGACAAGCACAACCGCCAGTCCCCCAAGCGCTACAAAGCCCATGATGCCCGTGTTAAAAAGCCCCGCGAAGCCCCATTGCATATTGACGCCCATCGCCATGATAGCGGCCAATAAAGCGGTATTTAAGATGCTGAGTGACAAGTTCCAGCTTTGTAACTGCCCCGTCAGAATGAACATAAGGGCAAGGCCCGCGAAAAGTGCGACGGATCTTAAATTCATACCGATTTCCCCTTAAATAATCCGGTAGGCATGAACAAAAGCACCAAGATTAAAATCGAAAAACTGACCGCAAACTTATAATCCGTTGACATAAGCTGCAAAAGCCCATCAGGGGCCCAGCTGTCGGGTAACGCATAGGTGGCGACTTTTTTCCACGCATAGGTGACCATCACTTCGCTAAAGGCAATGATGAAACCGCCTGCGATTGCACCCAAAGGATTGCCAAGCCCACCCACAATGGCCGAAGCAAAAATAGGTAACAAAAGTTGAAAATAAGTGAAGGGTTTAAATGATTTATCTAGCCCATAAAGCACGCCCGCAACCGTGGCCAAAGTGGCAGCAAGTATCCAGGTGACTTGCACTACCCGCTCGGGGTTGATGCCTGACAGAAGAGCCAAATCCTCATTATCAGAAAAGGCGCGCATCGATTTTCCAGTGCGTGTGCGGTTTAAAAACCAAAACATCGCCGCCACAACCAAAATGGCCACCACAACGGTGATCACTTGGGTGGTTTTTATGGCCAGCCCCTCGTCCAAACCCGTGAGGGTTTTGAAATCACGCGCTGTAATCAAAAACCGTTCTCCATCTTCAAAATTGCGGTTTTCAACTCCAATGATAAAGCGCGTGAGCCCGTTCATCACAAACATCACCCCAACCGAGACTATAACCAGAATAGTCGAAACAGACTTTTTCTTGCGATAAAATTGGTAAACCACACGGTCGGTGCCCAAAACAAACAAAGCCGTGAATAAGATGCCAAAGGGCATCGCCAATAGGGCGGTGGGCAAGGGGCCAAAATGCAATCCCATCGACTGGAACCACCATGTAAAAAGAATGGTCACCATCGTGCCAAAGGCCATCGTGTCGCCATGGGCAAAGTTGGAAAAGCGTAAAATACCGTAAACCAAAGTTACACCCAAGGCCCCAAGCGAAAGTTGCGCTCCGTAGGTCAGCCCTGGCACAAAAACAAAATTCAAAAAGACAATCAGCGCGTTTAACTGGTCCATCTCAACCCCCCAAGAAGGAACGACGCACGTCGTCATCCGCCATCAATGCTGCACCCGTATCGGTAAACCGGTTTGCCCCTTGCACCAAAACATAGCCCTTATCGGCAATATTGAGCGCTTGGCGAGCATTTTGTTCGACCATCAAAATTGAAATTCCCGAGCGGGCAATTTCAATAATACGATCAAATAGTTCATCCATCACAATAGGGCTAACACCTGCGGTCGGCTCGTCCAGCATCAATACCGACGGTTCGGTCATCAGGGCACGACCAACGGCCACCTGTTGGCGCTGCCCACCCGAAAGCTCACCCGCAGGCTGATAGCGTTTTTGGCGTAAAATCGGAAACAGATCATAGACTTGGTTTAACGTGCCGCTGATATCATCACGGCGCAAAAAAGCGCCCATTTCTAAATTCTCTTCCACAGTCATCGAGGTGAAAATATTATGCGTTTGCGGCACAAAGCCCATGCCTTTTGACACACGGTCTTGCGGGCTGAGTTTGGTGATATCTTCGCCTTTCAGCCGCACCGAGCCGCCGCGTAGGCTCAGCATCCCAAAAATAGCTTTCATCGCAGTTGATTTCCCCGCGCCATTCGGACCCACAATTACAGCAATTTCGCCTTTTTCTACTGCAATGGTGCAGGCGTGCAAAATATCACTAGAGCCGTAGCCACCCGTCATCGTGTCGCCGATCAAAAACGGTTCAGCCATTATGTGCCACCTTATTCTTTAGCCCCGTGCCCAAATAGGCTTCAATTACGCGGTCATTATTCTTCAACTCGTCCACGGTGCCTTGAGCCAAAACCCGCCCCTCGGCCATACAAATGACGGGGTCGCAGAGGCGAGCGATAAAGTCCATGTCATGTTCAATTACGCAAAAAGTATAACCTTTTTCTCGGTTTAGGCGCAAAATAGCATCTGCGATTGTGTTCAAAAGCGTGCGATTTACCCCCGCGCCCACCTCATCTAAAAAAACGATTTTAGCATCCACCATCATGGTGCGGCCAAGCTCAAGAAGCTTTTTTTGACCACCTGAAATATGCTCCGCACGTTGATCTGCCAGATGCGAAATGGTTAAAAACGCCAGCACTTCATCAGCTTTGGCGCGCAACGCCTCTTCTTGGGCGTTGATTGCCTTGCGGTTGAAGCAGGCGTTAAGCAGGTTTTCACCGCTTTGTGCGCCAGCGACCATCATCAGGTTTTCGCGCACAGTTAAAGAGCCAAACTCATGGGCGATTTGAAATGTGCGCAGCAGGCCTTTTTTAAAAAGTTCATGTGGGGCAAGGCCGGTGATTTCTTCACCGTCCATGAGAACACGACCGGAGGTTGATTTAAGATTTCCAGCTATAACGTTGAAAAGAGTTGTTTTTCCTGCGCCATTCGGACCGATCAATCCAGTTATAGACCCCGTTTCAATCTTTAAACTTGCCCCGTCAACAGCATGAAAACCGCCAAAATGTTTGTGCAGATCTTCAACAACAATCATAAAATTCTCCAAGCATCTTTGGTCTCTGCGTAAAACAACGGCCCGAGTTTCCCCGAGCCGTTGTTTTTTATTTTGCGTTGATTAACGGAAGCGAACAGTTTCGATTTTACCGCCTTTTATTTCGATCTCGCGGTAGTTGCCTGCAGATTCGCCAGGGCCAATCAGGTCAACAGCCGTTGCGCCAACATAGTCGATGTCGGTGCCAGCTGCGATAAGATCTAAAGCTTTGCCAAGCTCGCCTGGGAAAATCTCAACTCCGGGAGCGTTTGCTATATCCATGACTTTGCCAGCCCAGTCTTTTGAGACTGTTGAGTTGGCTGCGGCCATAGACAACATGATCAAAGCTGCTGCATCATATGATTCTGGTGCAAATGCACCTGTGCCGTCAAAGCCAGCACTTGTTGCAAGAGCTTGGAACATTTCAGCGCCCTGGCTGTCAGTGCCTGGATATTGACCAAACGAACCTTCAAGGCCTGCGCCGATCGTATCAACCAACGATTGACCAACCATACCATCTGGTAAAACGAATGTTTCAAAAGCACCTGAATCAAGTGACGATTGAATGATTGCACGGCCTGCGCCGGCTTCGTAGCCCGCAACAACAAGAATGTCGCCACCAGCCGCTGCTAAAGATGCAACTTCGGAAGAATAGTCGGCTTTATCTTCGTCGTGCGATGTTGAAATTGTAATCGTACCACCAGCAGCCTCGAAGGCGGCTTGGAAGGCGTCAGCTAAACCTTTACCATAATCGTTGTTTGTATAGGTTAATGCTGCATTTTTAATACCCCGATCCATAAGAACCTCGGTCATAACAACACCTTGTCGCGCGTCAGATGGAGCCGTACGGAAGAACAGGCCATCATCTTCTGCAGTTGATAAAGCTGGTGAAGTTGCTGAAGGCGAGATCATCGCAATACCGTTCGGACGCGCAACATTTTGCAAGATAGCACCTGTAACGCCGGAACAGTCAGCGCCCATAATAG